>Ga0206900_1172_pt1 | contig 15556 bp, 11 predicted proteins | sample Alteio_BWOrgHeat_46_FD_153235 | JGI IMG/M metagenome (GOLD analysis project Ga0206900, IMG submission 153235) | Enriched cells from forest soil in Barre Woods Harvard Forest LTER site, Petersham, Massachusetts, United States -... | ecosystem: Environmental > Terrestrial > Soil > Temperate forest >... | reverse complement strand
GCAAGGATTCGGGGCATCTGCTTCCGCTCGATTCAGGTGGCCGGGAAGACGATTTAATGCACATAATTGTGCACACAGAGATGGGTGAACCCATCCATTGAAAAAAACCGTGATTGGCCACCTCTCGTTCCAGGAACCCGCGTTCCGCGGGTTCAACCGAGAGCGGCAGCGCGCTACCGCTCGCGTTCACACGCGTGCCGCGAATTAGAGATCGACAGATCGAGAGCATCCAATTCACATTCGTTCCGCATTTGTTCAGCGTACGCATCAGGTCTCTGCCGGCCCGCGATCGGCTGTCCTCGCCCGCGATAATAACTGAGTGGCGACGGGGAGCCAGAGTCACGTCTCAGGCATCAGCGTTCAGGTCGGCGGGACGGACGCGGGATCAAAACGATACCAGTTTCAAGAGAATTTTCGTATCGGGCGGAGTTCTGCCTGCGAGGTTCTGATCGATGACGAGCATGTCAGCCGGGCGCACGCCGCGGTGGAAATTCGCGATGGTCAATGGTCGATCCGGGATCTCGACAGCAGCAACGGGATTTATCTTGGCGATCAGCGCGTAGATCGTATCGTTCTCGACCGGCCTCTTACGATTTTTCTGGGCATCGCGGGGCCCAGAGTCTCGTTCGAAATCCCTTCGGCAGCCGTTGACGAGCCAGCCGCCGGTGAGGCCACGCAGTGGCTGGACCGCCATCTGGCAGACATTCCGCCAGGGGAGGTGGTCAGTGAGCAGACGCTGATGATCCGCAAGGCTCTGCAACGAGTTCAGCGCAAGCGCCGATGGCCATACTTAGTAACGATCCTGCTGCTTGCGGCGCTTGTCCTGGGCGCTGCGGGATATGCGCTCTTCCTGCGACGTCAACTTAACGCCAATCCGCGTCTTGCGCGGGATCTGTTCTACTCGATGAAGTCGATCGATCTCAGCTTGGCCAAGGCGGAACAGAACCTTTCGGTATCCGAAGACCCGCACAGCCGCGAAGCCGTTCGCGAGTACCGGCAGAAGCGCGAGCGAATGGAAGCAGACTACGACCGGTTCGTCACCGCGCTCAATGTTTACGATGCGAGACTCAGCCCACGCGACCGGCTCATTCTGCGGGTGACGCGAATTTTCGGAGAATCCGAACTGGAGATGCCGGCGGATTTTGTGAGCGAAGTCGGCCGCTATATCGCGAAATGGCAGACTTCCGATCGATACCAGCGCGCAATCGCCGTCGCGAAGCACAACGGTTACGACCGCGTGATCCAAAGAGAGTTTCTCAGCCTCGACCTGCCGCCGCATTTCTTTTATCTCGCGATGCAGGAGAGCGACTTTGATCAGTACAACAGCGGGCCGCCCACGCGCAAAGGCATCGCCAAGGGCGTGTGGCAATTCATTCCCGAAACCGCGGTTAAGTACGGCCTCAGGATAGGCCCTCTGGCTGACGTTCGCCGCCCCGACCCCGCGGACGACAGAGATCATTTCGATCGGGCGACCAAAGCCGCGGCGCGCTATATCAAAGATCTCTATACCACCGACGCCGAGGCATCGGGACTTCTCGTCATGGCCTGCTACAACTGGGGAGACGACCGGGTGCTGCCGCTTGTTCGCAGCATGCCTGACAATCCGCGTGACCGGAATTTCTGGAAATTCCTGGAGAGATTCCGCAAGAACATTCCCCAGGAGACTTACGACTACGTGTTCTACATCGTCTCGGCGGCCGTCATCGGAGAAAATCCCCGACTGTTCGGGTTCGATTTCGATAACCCGCTGGCCGACGCGGACCGAAGGTGACCTATTTCCCGGACGACGGCTTCGGGGCATTAATGCCGAAATCGAAACCCTTGCCGGCGCTTCCTTTAGCCGGATCGGCGGTACCTACAAGGAAGAAAGCGTATTCACCCGCGTCCAGTTTGGACGAATTAATACGAAACAACTGCGGGCCTACTTCTTTCGCTTCGACGGGCCGTATCGCGTCCGCCTTGAGTTCGGGCTTGTCGGGCTTGGGGCCGATCTCGATTTCACGCCGCCCCGACTTGTTGCGCTCAAACTCGATCAGTACCGCGTCTTCGACGCCTTTGCCCTCGGCCAGCCTGAGATAAAACACGGGAGACGGATCCTTGATCCTGAGGCTCGCCGCTGGCCCGACCAAATAAGCGATCCCCTTTCCCTTGGCCAATTTCCCAAATCCGCCGATGACCTGAGAAAGAAGCAGTTTCAATTCGATGCGAACCGGGCGTCCACTGGAAAGCCAATATAGTCCGAGCTCGGGCGGCATCTTCGAGGCGTTGTCGTCTGGCGGGTAATGCCGCGGCTCTGTCGGAGGCGGCGCGGACGCAACGGCGGCGGGTGCCGGAGCGGCTGTTGGCGCGTACGGTCTCGACGGGTCTACCAAGAAGTTGATGACCGTCTCACTCAGGCCATCCTTCTTCAGGTCCAGCATTTCATCCGCGTTGAGGTTAAATGCTCTCCCTCTCTTGCGAATCTGGGTAATTAATACATCATCCGAAAAGCCCGCCTCATGCATCTTCAGTATTTCCTCAATGCTCAGGGGAGAAGGGGCGGAATCCTGTGCGGCGCAGTTCAGACCGAGAAACACGAACGAAACGAATACTGCCTGCGCGATCACCACTCTTCCAGGTAGTGGCATAGCTGGTTATTTACGTTGCAATGAGGGTAAATCAAAAATGGGTTTCGTTGCAAATAGCCGGTTTCGGGTGTACTGTGATCTAACCGGAAAATATGGGCACCTCTCCGGAAGTTCAAGCGGAAGTAAAAAAAGAAGATAGGAACGCCGGTATCGATACTGGCAGACCGCCAGAGAACCTGGGATCTCTCTATCAGGGAGTCCTTACCGGAATCGCCCGCCTCCAGTCCGGCCGCCAGCACATAACAGACGCAGAATCCTTCAGACGAAGGACCAAGAGCGCTGTTGCCGACATAGAACGCGTCGCGATCAACGAAGGCTATGATCGGGAAGACGTTAAGGATTCGCAGTTCGCCGTAGTAGCCTTTCTGGACGAGGTCGTTCTTCATTGTTCCGACTTAGCGCGGACCGACTGGGAGCGGCGGCTGCTGCAGCAGGAGTTGTTCGGACAGACAGACGCTGGTGAGGTATTTTTCGAGAGACTGGCCCGCCTTGAATCCAAGCGAAACTCTCCTTATGTAGTAAATACGATTGAGGTCTTTCTGACCTGCCTTCTGCTTGGATTCAAGGGCCGTTATTCCGGAGCTCAGGCGGTATTGATCGAGGGGATTGTTCTTAGACTCACTCAACGGGTACGCGAAGGCCGCAATTACGGCCCGATTTCGCCGCGCGGAATATCCGCGGGGAAGAGCGTTACAGCTGCGCCTCTACCTGCGTCGAGGGCTCGTTATTTTCGGGAAGTAGTCGCTGGCTCAATCATTTTCACGTTAATCCTGTTTTTGATTTTCTACTGGAGTCTGTCGTCGCTTACAGATCAGGTGCTGTCTCTACTGGGAGCCAAAGGTTGATCCGTGTCCATTAAAACGCTCCTTTTCCTCCTGTTCCTCTATGTTGGCCTCGTTTGGGTAGCGGCATTCGGCCTCCGCTCAGGGCCGGAGATCGAGCCGTTCGGCCTCCTGTGGACCGCGGTGGGAATTATCGCCGTTCTGGCTTTCGTCATTCTTTCCTGGGGATGGGGAGCCTGGCGGTTGTATCGCGCGAGAGCCCGCCAGAAACCCGCTCCTCCGCCGAAACCGATCCAAAAGGTGGATCCCGAGAATAACGCTATCGAGGCTCTGCTCCGGGATGCGAATTCAGCGCTCTCCAAGATCTCCGCCCTGGGGATTTCACGGGCAAACGCGGACTTCAAGCGCCTGCCGCTCTACCTTCTAATTGGACCCTCGGGCAGCGGAAAGACCAGCACGTTTGCGAACGCCGGCTTTGAGCCGCACTGGCTCGCAGGTAATGCGCCGGACGCGCGTCGCCCGGTACGTACTGAGTTGATGAACCTCTGGTTCTCGGGGGGCGCCATTTTCGCCGAGCTGTCGGGACAGGCGTTCAGCGCGGGCGGAGAGACATGGCTACGGCTCCTGAAGGCACTGCGTGGCGAGGATCGGCGGCCATTCTGGCAGCGGATTCTCCGAGACAAACGGGTGCACGGTGCACTTAGCGGCGTCGTTGGATTTTGCCACGCCCGCGATCTTGTGGGCGCGTCATCCGATCCTCAGCGTCTCGAATCCGCGTCAAGCGCCTGGAAGGATCGCCTGAAGGCCGTCACCGAGGTCTTCGGAGGATCGTTTCCGGTGTACCAGGTGATTTCAAACTGCGATGCGATCCCCTTCTTTAACGAATTCTTCCGTAAACTGCCCGATCCGGAGATCGAACAGGTACTTGGAAGCGCGGTTGCACCGATCTCCGAAACGATCGGCGAGACTCGCGACCAACGGGTCAAGCGTCTGATCGATTCGTTTCGCGCCCTGTACCGCGCCGTGGTAGAACGCCGCGTCCTGCATCTTGCACTCGAAAGCAGCACAAAGAACCGTCCGGCGATCTACGAATTTCCGCGAGAACTGAAAAAGATAAGGTCCGCGCTCGTTCAGTTTCTTACCGACGCCATTGAATTCAGTCCTATCGAACCCGGCCCGCGCCTTTGCGGCTACTACCTGACAGCAACCCGAGAAACGATCGCGCTACAAGGAGCCGTTGTGCCCGCGGATGCTCCATCCGTCTCCAACATGGAAGCTTCCCGCTTCTTCCGTAGCGACGCCACCAACATTTTTCAGCCCGATGCTCCGAGCGTCGCAATCAGGCCCGGCGTGTCCGGGATCCAGTGGCTGTTTGCCTCGGATATTTTTCGAAGGGTGCTGCCCTCCGGCGCTCCGCCGAGAGCCGCAGCAGTCGCTGTTGGCGACCGACGCGTTGAACGCTTCCGTCTCATTCTGATGGCGTCGACTGTGGCTGTTTGCTTGCTGATCTGCATCGCCTTAGCGATTTCATGGTCAGGAAATCGCGACTTGCTCAACAGGGTCCAGGCTGCTGCGGAAGTTGCGACGCCAACGTCGCAGGTCGAGCCGACTTTGAGCGCGCTCCGCGCGCTCGAGGGACTTCGAATAGTTGTGGAGAACCTCAAAAACCGTCCCGGCCTCGGGATGCATATGGGGCTGTATGTCGGAAATCGTATAGCGCGTCCCTTGCGCACCGCCTATTTCCAACGCCTTCAGTCTCTGCTGCTGAACGGCATTAATTCCAGGCTCGTCGACGCGCTTCAGATTGCAGACACCTCCGACGCTGGGCTTCTTTACCGATTCTTAAGGACGCACCTCATGATTACGTCGAAAGCGTGCGAACCTGACGCGGGCCTCGTCTCAGATGTCCTCCGAACGGAGTCTCCGACACCATCTTATGAGAGCGACCCCGCCCAGTGGCAGATGCTCGCCGGCAGGCAAATCGATTATTACGCTGCGGAACTGAAGCATGAAAACCCCTTTCACTTGCCCGAAAGCAACGCCGCCAACAACAGAGCGAAAGAAGCCCTGCAACGCCTCCATGGAACGAGTACTATCTACGCCGACCTGATCTCGGCTACGGAGAAAGATCCAGGCAGACCCCCGCGCCTTGGTGACCTTGCCCTAGGGTATGAGCAAATTCTGGCGGGCCCGCCCGACACAAGCCCAGCGTTTTCACCCTCCGGCAAAGACGCCTTTCTGAAGCACTTGAAGGACTTTCACAGCGCTCCCGCCGACGGCTGCGCATTGAACAGTCAGACAGACTCGAAAGTCGACTCGAATGCAATTCGGACTCAATACATCCGAGACTACATCGAGAACTGGCGGAAGTACCTTGCCGGGTTTTCCGTGATCCGATACAGGAGCGCCCAGGATGCGGCTGGCAAGCTAGCGTCACTTTCCGACCACAAATCACCGCTACTCGCCCTTTTCGCTATGACATCCAACGCGACCGACTTCAAACCCTCTGTGGTATCCACGGGAATCGACCGCGGTTCAAAGTACTTGGACAAGATCTTCAAAAACGGGCCTTCGGCCGAGGCGAACGAGGCAACACGACGGGCCGTGGGCGGAGATTTTCCGGATATCGGCGTGGTGTTCCAGCCCGTCCATTGGGTAGTCCCTCCTGGCGACGACAAGTGGGTGTCCGACAAGAACGCCGCGTACGTCGATGCCCTGGCCCAGTTGGGGCACTCGATGCAGGATATTGCCGACAGCAAAAACCCCGGTGATTCCGCGCCGTTTCAGAGCGCAAATCAAAATGCCGACAAGGCGCTGGATGCCGTCCGGCAAATCGCGAAGGGTTTCAAATCCGCTGAATCCGGGGGCGTGGACACCGTCGCGGAGCGCCTGCTTCGCGAACCGATCGAACAGGCGAGAGCCTTCATCCATGACCCGGTGGAAAATCAGAAGAGCAGGATCGAAGCCCAGTTTCAAAGTCTTTGCCGAACGGTTGGCCCCACTCTTCGGAAATATCCTTTCCAAAGTTCGTCGGATAGCGACGCGACGATCGCGGAATTTACCAATGCCTTTGCCCCCAACTCGGGGGCCATACAAAAGTTCCTGGCGGAGGCGCTCGGCGATCTAATCGTTAAGGATGGCACAAGCTGGAAGGTGAAGGATCCACAGCAGAAGCTGATTCCGACGCAGCGGTTGGTCACGTTCATTAACCGGGCGCAGGCTGTCGCAAACGCATTCTTTGTCGGAGGGGCAGGTTCTCCCCGACTGGTCTATTTGTTGCGTCCCAAGCTCGACGGGGCTTCGCGCGGCCTGGTCATTGAACTCGATGCGGATGGCCAGCAGCATCAATGGAAGGACAGCCTGCAGGCGCAGTTTCTATGGCCGGCAGCGCCTGGAGCAAAAGCGGGAGCCGTCGCGCGCGCCGGGGATGGCACCTTCGCAGCCGGATTCGCCTCGGAAAACGGACCGTGGGGCATTTTCCGCATCATCGGCGATGCGGAGCCACGCGCGCTTAATGGTTCCGTCATCGAATGGAAGTACACCAAGGGCACGAGGGGAGAACGCGTCGAGATCAAGCCCGCGCCAGTTCGTTTGGAGTTTGTCGAGTTCCCCGGAGGGGCAGATGTTTTCAATTCCAAGTTCTATGAAGGTCTGCAATGTTCGGGCAATGCCATTCAATAGGCTCGGCCCAATCGCCCCTCGGTATGGAACGCTACCTTGAGTGACACAACTATTGCGAATGGGATGACATTTGTTTATATGTGGGTGAAATGTTGGCCGTAATAGCTTCACTTTAAGTGCGTCAGGGCGGTGCGCAAGCAGTTTCATTGCGTTTCGTCGGCGCTCGTACGTGATAGACTTCCGTCAGATTTTGGCTTAAACTGTCGGTCCGATGCTGTAACCAGCTTCAGAAGGAGATCGGGAATTGCCTAAGGAAAGCTTACAGAAAAAGGTCGGCCGAGTTCGCCCGCCACGGGTTCACATCACCTACGACGTTGAGGTCGGGAATGCTATCGAGAAGCGTGAGCTTCCGTTTGTCGTGGGAGTGTTAGCCGACCTCTCCGGGATGCCCGAAAAGCCTCTGCCGGCGATCAGCAAGCGTAAGTTCGTCAATATCGATCGCGACAACGTCAACGATGTAATGAAGAAAATCGGACCTCGCCTTGCGTTTAAGGTGCCCAATCGCCTTAGCGAAGACGATACGAAACTGGGGCTCGAACTGAAATTCGAAAGCATGGACGATTTCCTGCCGGCCAATGTCGCGCAGCAAATCACGCCGCTTCGTAAACTCCTCGAGTTACGGAACAGCCTTGCCAATATAAAGTCCAGCCTGATCGGCAACGAGAAATTGGAGAATCTTCTGCAGGAAATGATTCACAATCAGGAACTCCTTCAGAAGGCCGGCTCTGAGGCCGGCGTTCAAGCAACACCGGAGAAAGGGAACTGAAGATGCCCTCCGAAAGCGTGCAGCAAGGTCAGGAAGTAACCACAAGCGCCGCTGAGACCAGTACCAGCATTCTGGACCGGATCGCCGAGGAAGGACGTCTGGGTCAAAGCAGGGAGGAACAGGTCAGAGGTAAGGCTTGGCTTAAGGATCTGATTCAGGACGTAATGGCTGGGCAGATGACCGTGAACACGGACACGGAAATCATGCTCAACAACAGGATCGCGGATCTGGACAAATTGATTTCAGAGCAGTTGAACGAGGTCATGCATGCGGAGCCCCTTCAAAAACTGGAAGCTTCGTGGCGCGGCCTGCACTACCTGGTTCAGCAGACGGAGACTTCCAGCAGCCTGAAGATCAAGCTGATGAATGTCAGCAAGAACGACCTACTGAAGGATTTCAAGAACGCGACGGAATTCGATCAGACCGCGCTTTTCAAGAAGATCTACGAAGAGGAATATGGAACCTTCGGCGGAAATCCGTTCGGAGCGCTGGTAGGCGACTATGAATTCGGGCGTCACCCGCAGGACATCGAGTTCCTCGATCATATGTCCGGCATCGCCGCGACCTCTCATGCGCCTTTCATCGCGGCCGGATCGCCTTCGCTGTTCAACTTCGAAAGCTTCACAGAACTTGCCGGACCGCGCGATCTCGAGAAGATTTTCGATAACGAGGCGTATCTCAAATGGAACATGTTCCGCAAGAAGGACGACGCGCGTTACGTCGGTTTGTGCATACCGCACGTATTGTTGCGTCTGCCATACGGTAAGGAGACAGTTCCGGTTGAGGAGTTCGATTACGAGGAAAAGGTGGACGGCCGCGACCACTCGAAATACCTATGGGGCAACGCGGCTTATGCCTTTGCCGCGCGGCTGACCGATGCCTTCGCCAGATATGAATGGTGCGCCGCAATCCGCGGCGTGGAAGGCGGCGGTCTTGTCGAGGGCTTGCCCGCCCACACGTTCATCACCGATGATGGCGACATCGCGACGAAGTGCCCGACGGAGATCGCGATCACCGATCGCCGGGAAAACGAACTCGCCAAGCTAGGCTTCATTCCCCTTTGCTATTACAAAGGCACGGACACCGCCGTTTTCGTAGGTGCGCAGTCCACTCAGAAGCCACAGCTCTACCTCGACGACGACGCGAACGCCAACTCGCGTCTTTCGACGCAGTTGCAATACATTTTGGCGTGCTCCCGCTTCGCGCATTTCATCAAGTCCATGATGCGCGACAAGATCGGCAGCTTCATGTCGCGCGATCAGTGCGAGGAGTTTCTCAACCGCTGGATCAGCCATTACGTCCTTCTGGACGACATGGCGGCCCAGGAGATGAAGGCTAAGTTCCCGCTGCGGGAAGCGCGAATCGAAGTTTCGGAGATAGCGGGAAAGCCTGGCGCTTACAACGCGGTGGCGTTTCTTCGGCCGCACTTCCAACTCGAAGAACTGGCTGTTTCGCTGCGCCTGGTGGCGAAACTGCCTGCCGCAGCATAGGGCCAGGCGATTCCACAAACGGCGAACACAGCAAAAAAGCGGCGCTGCCGCGGAACAAGAGGTAAAAGATGGCGAGCGTGAGCAATGCAAACGGATTTATCAACTGGGGCGACATCAAGGGCGGGAGCAAAGACGATAAACACAAAGACTGGAGCGAGATAAGCGGCTTTAGCCACGGTCTGTCTCAGCAATTCTCGGGTAGCCGCAGCAACGAAGGCGGCGCTTATCAGAGTGCCGTGAACCATGAACCATTCACAATCACGAAGCCGCTGGACAGCGCCTCTAATAAGCTATACGAAGCGCTCCACAACGGGACGCACATCCCCAAAGTGATCATCGAGCTCACCCGGGCGGCTGGAAAGAGCCCCATTGTCTACCAGCGATATACGATGACCAACGTTGCGCTCAGCAATATCCACACCAGCGGCGATACCAGCGGAGATTCGAGCAGCTTTCCGTCCGAGGTGATTGGCATGACCTATACAACCATGCAGTGGGAGTACACCAAGCAGGACGACACAGGAGCTGCTAAGGGAACCGTGGCCACGAAGGTCGATCTGGCCAAGGGCGCTGGCGCATCGTAGTAACTCAGTCGGCCGTTCCAATACCTCAATGCTATGACCGCCACGCCCCTTCCCGTTGAGGCGCTGCTGGATCCCATTCCCGTTGCGGGCATGCCCGCCGGGATGGATATGCGGTGGACCAGGGAATGGGATCGCCTCAAGGAGGCCCGCAGATTCGACGACGGGTTGGAGGCAGGCAAATGGCAAAAGCGCGAGCCTAAGACCGCGGACTGGACAACCGTCCACGATCTGGCGACTGCTCTGCTACGCGAGCACACGAAAGATCTGCAGATCTCGATGTGGCTCACGGAAGCCGACATCAAACTTTTCGGCTTTCCCGGACTTCGCGACGGCCTTCGCGTAACCCGAGAGCTGATGCAGAGGTATTGGAATCAGGGTCTGTTCCCTAACATCGAGGACGGGCCGGAGGATCGCTCCGGCCCCTTCGAATGGCTCAACAGCAAGCTGGTTGACTCGATCCGCGCTATTCCGATTACTGTTCGTGGAGACAGCGGCCGTGACTACAGTCTGATCGATCTTGAGGATGCGCGGCGTATAGGTTCCGAAAAGAGCATGCGGGACGAAGACGGCGACATCGATGCCAGCAGGAAGCGCGCCTTTGACCAACTGATCGAACAGGGCCACATCTCTCTCGAAATATTCGAACTCGCGGTACAGAAGACCTCGCGTCCCGCGTGCGAGCAACTGGCTTCTGAGTGTCAGGGCGCCTACGACGAATTTAAACAGCTCGAAAAGGCCGTCGACGAACATTTCGGCGACGTCGCACCAAACCTTGCCTTGTGCAGGAATGCAATGGAAGCCATCAAGCAGGCGGTGTCGGATATTCTCGAGAACCGGCGGAGGGCTTTCCCCGATCCTGCGCCTGGCCTCTCCGAAAACGCGAACGCAGCCAACGGGGGAGGAAGTGCGTCCGACGGCGATTTGGGATCCATCACAATGCGATTCAGTTTGCCCGTATCCGGCCTGCAGTCGGATCAGAGCCCCTCAGCGGGCTCCTGGAGCGAGGCGGAGCGAATGATTCGATCTGGCGAAGTCGAAAAAGGGCTGGCGGAGATGACTCGACTTGCGGCCGGCGAAACGACAGGGCGCAGCCGCTTTCATCGCAAACTCCTGCTCGCTCAGATCTGTATCGACACGCAACGCGACAAGGTCGCCCGGTCCATTCTTGAAGAGCTTGCCGAGCAGATCGATAAATTTCAGCTTGAAAACTGGGAATCGTCCGAATTGATCGCGGGCGTATGGTCCCGCCTTGTTCGGATCTATAGGCAAACGGATGAGTCCGAACTTCAGGACCGCGCCGCGAAGTACTACGAGCGGCTTTGCAGACTCGATCCCTGGCAAGCTCTGAAATGCGAGGCGTAGGTCAATGACCGCCCCCCAGGAAACAACTGGCGCAAGGCTCTCAGTTTTCGATCGCCTGATCGACGACAAGCCTGAAGTAAAGACGGAAGCGCCGTTGTCCACGTGGGAGGAAGCACGCCGGATCAAGGAATCCCTGTGCCGCGATCTCTCCGCGCTGTTAAACACCAGACGCGGCGAACCGGAGTTTGATGCCGAGTTCACCGAATCGAGCAACTCGATTCTTACTTTCGGCGTCTCCGACTTTACGGCCAGGAACCTGGCAAGCCGGTCGGATCAGGAGAGCGTCAGGCTCTCCATCGAACGCGCGATCAGGGAATTCGAGCCCCGGCTGGCGCGAGTCTCGGTGACGGTGCGCAATTCTGAATCTCCGATGCCGATTCTTGGGTTCGAAATCTCCGCTGTACTTCGCCTCGAATCAGGTCCCGAGGACGTCTACTTCAACGCCGGTCTGCATCGCGATACGAGGCGCGTGAATGTTCGGGTGGACGCGTGAGAGACGAACTGTTGCCCTATTACGAACGCGAGCTGACATTTATTCGTCAGATGGCCGGGGAGTTCGCCGCCAAATACCCAAAGGTTGCGAATCGACTCGATCTTGGGGCGGGGACATCAACAGATCCCCACGTCGAGCGGCTGATTCAGGCGTTCGCTTTGCTTTGCGGACGCATTCACCATAAACTCGACGACGAGTTTCCCGAGATAACGGAGGCGCTTCTCGACGCGCTTTATCCTCATTACCTGAAGCCGGTGCCCTCGCAGGCCATCGCGCAATTTGAATTTGAGTCTTCCCAGAGCGTCGCGGCTTCGGTGCGGGTGCCGCGCGGCACGCCGGTGCACTCCAACCCGGCGAGCGGACAGACGTGTTCCTTTCGTACGTGCTACGACGTCAACGTCCTGCCATTGCGGGTGACGGACGCGGCGGTCTCGCTTGCCAATCGCTTTTCAACGGCAAGCGCGGCGAACAATGTCTCCGCGGTCATCAGTATTAGCATTGAATGTCTGGGCGGCTTGCGGTTCGCGCAGGTGGCGGCGGATTCGATTCGCTTCTACCTGAACGGCGATCCGGCTGTCGTTCACGCTGTTTACGAATCGCTGTTCTTAAAGTGCGCTCGCGTTTCCATCGTTGCGGCCGGAGCGCACGGCAATGCGCGGCCGGAAGCGGTTCTCTCGCCCCGATGCCTGAAGGCGGTGGGATTCGAGCCATCGGAGTGCGTCCTTCCTTACTCGGATCGCAGCTTTCCCGGGTATCGATTGCTCCAGGAATACTTCAGCTTTCCCGAGAAGTTTTTCTTTTTTGACCTGTGCGGCCTCGACTCCATCGCGCGGACCGAATTCGGTTCCGCTTTTGAAATCCTTATCGGTCTGGGCGACTTCGAGGAGAAGCACAAACTAACGGCACTCGAGCAAGCCGTTGAGACGACCACGTTTCAGTTAGGCTGCACGCCTGTCGTAAACCTTTTCGAGCGGCTGGCCGAGCCGATACGGGTTACGCACACCAAACCGGAATATCGCATCATCCCGGACCAGCACAGGCAACTCGCTACTGAGGTCTACTCGGTAGACAAAGTCTTTGGCGGTTACGCCGAAGAGCCTCGCCCCTATGAGCCGTTCTATTCGATTCGGCATGGAGCGCATCGCGAGCACAGTCAACTCTGGCATGCGCATAGGCGCGCCTCGTTCCGAAAAAACGATCCTGGTACTGAGATGTACCTGATGCTGGTCGACAATGACTTCAACCCCGCGAACCCCGCAGACGAGGTTTTGTCCGTCAGAGTGACCTGCACGAATCGTGAGCAGGCCGGCCGCTTGAGATTTACGGGCGGATTGGGCGAACTCGACGCCGAAGGCGTATCGGCCGTCCGAGTTCGCGGGCTTCATGGCCCCACCGCGCCTTTGCGGCCTCCCAGCCGCAGCGGCCTTCAGTGGCGGCTCATTTCGCATCTCTCTTTGAACCATCTCTCGATCGTGGAGGGCGGCAAAGATGCGCTGCAGGAAATCCTGCGCCTTTACGATTTCTCGAACGATGCCGCAGTCAGAACCCAGATCGCAGGGATAATGGAGGTGAGCAGCCGGTCCGCCATGAGCAGGATCGTCTCCGACGCCGGCGTTACTTTTTGCCGTGGTACCGACGTCGCGCTCAAATTCGACGATCAGAACTTCGTGGGTTCTGGGGTCTTCCTGCTGTCTTCGGTATTGGAGCGATTTCTTGGCTTATACAGCGGCCTGAATTCGTTCAGCCGCCTTACAGCCCTTACACAGAAAGGATTGGTGAAGCGTTGGCCCCCGAGAACGGGCGAACAAATCCTTCTGTAGAAGAGGAGTTGTTCGCGCGCGGATACGAATTCGATTTCTTCCAGGCTGTTCGCCTGCTGCGGCGCATTTATCCTCGGCGCCGCGAAATCGGCAGCGCCTCAAAGCCCACGGAAGAGCTCGCACGGTTTGGCGCGCATCTCTCGATGGCGTTCCCGGCAAGTTCCATTCACGGCATCGAGCGGCTTTTGGAGTCTTCGGACCCGGCAAGGGTCACGGTGGCCTTTTTCGGCCTTACAGGCACTCAGGGAATCCTTCCGCTTTGGTACACGGAGCAACTGCTCGCGCGTCAGTGGGCCGATGACGACACTCTGGTGGCGTTTTTCGATGTGTTTAACCATCGATTGATCTCGCTGTTCTATCGCGCCTGGCACAAACATCACCCCGCCATACTTTACGAGCAGGCAAAGTACGCTCAGGCGTTTCCGGACTCGTTTACGCATAGTCTCTTCGATCTGATAGGCATGGGAACGGATGGCCTTCGCGGGCGGCTGCATCTGCGCGACGAGAGTCTGCTGTTCTATTCCGGTCTTATATCGCAGCGGCCCCATTCCGCCAGCGGGTTGCAGCGCATCCTCCGGGATTACTTCGGGGCAGATGTCGCCATCGACCAATGTCTGGGCGATTGGTATGACGTCGAGGAAACGGATCAAACCGCGCTTGGCGACTCCGAGGAGCATATTCTGGGTGGCGGCGCCTTGCTCGGCGATCAGGTCTGGGACCAGCAATCCCGGTTCAGAATCTGTGTCGGTCCGTTGCCGCTGGACCGCTACATGGATTTTCTGCCGGAGGGCTCAGCGATGGAGAGCCTTGTAGACCTTACGCGTCTCTTCGCCGGGCAAGCGGTCGCGTTCGATGTGCAGGTAATCCTTAAGCGAGAGGACGTTCCGGCGTGCCGTCTGGATGATAAAAATGCCGGCTCGCCACGGCTAGGTTGGCTGGGTTGGCTGAAGACCGCCGACTTCGAAAGCGATGCGGATGACGCCGTGTTCCGCTGGGTGAACTGATGGCGTTCGTTCAGGACACGCACCGGCTTGCGATCAAGACGCCGTTGGGCGAGAATGCCCTGCTTCTTCGCAATCTTCACGGCTCAGAGGCAATCTCTCATCTGTTTCAGTTCGAGCTGGAGCTTCTTTCGGAACATGACTCAATTTCCTTCAGCGATGTTGTGGGCAAGAACGTCACGCTGCAGATCGACGATTCCAAGGGCACGGAGCGGTATTGGAACGGCTTCATCAGCCGCTTCTCGCAGGGGACACAGGACGGACGGCTCACAACCTACTACGCACAGGTTGCGCCCTGGCTCTGGTTTTTGACGCGAACCGCCGATTGCCGCATCTTCCAGAATCTGAAAGTTCCGGACATCATACGCAAGATCTTTTCGGATCTGAGCTTCGGCGATTTCGAATTTCGACTCTACGGCAGCTATCAGCCGCGCGAGTATTGTGTGCAGTACCGGGAGACCGATTTTAACTTCGTCTCACGCCTGATGGAAGAGGAGGGAATCTACTACTTCTTTGACCATTCAGACGGCAAGCACATGCTGATCCTGGCGGACGATCACGCTGCCAACAAGCCGTGCCCCGGTCAGAAAACTGCACGATGCGGACTTCAGGGACGCGGCATGAGCTACACGGAAGATCTCATTACGGATTGGCAATACTCAGAGGAATTCCGAACCGGCGCCTGGGCGCAGACCGACTACAACTTTCAGACTCCTTCGACGAGCCTGGCGGTGAATCTCAACGGTGTCAATCACTACGAGATTTACGACTTCCCGGGCGAGCATCAGGTGCGGTCCGATGGCGATCGGCTTTCCAGGATTCGTTTGCAGGAGCAGACCGCCGGCGTCAAGATTCACCGCGGGTCCGGTACCTGCCGTGCGTTTACAACCGGGTTCCAGTTCACGCTGCAGGATCACTACCGGAAAGATCTGAATCAGGCCTATCTGCTC
>Ga0206900_1171_pt1 | contig 15617 bp, 15 predicted proteins | sample Alteio_BWOrgHeat_46_FD_153235 | JGI IMG/M metagenome (GOLD analysis project Ga0206900, IMG submission 153235) | Enriched cells from forest soil in Barre Woods Harvard Forest LTER site, Petersham, Massachusetts, United States -... | ecosystem: Environmental > Terrestrial > Soil > Temperate forest >... | reverse complement strand
TTTTGCCAAAGCCAGGGGTATATCCAAGGAAATAGACCGTGTTTTCATCGTTGGGGTCTATGCCGATGACCACCCGCTGATAGGTAGCCGCAAAGCCCGCCGGGATAATGTTGGTGAAGTTGACCCCATCAGGCGAACGCCAGAAGCCCTTGCTGCTGCCATCGCTGCTGCGGGTGAAATAGACGACCCCGGTTTTGGAGACGGCTACTTCGGTATATTCACAGGTGGTGGTGAGGCCTGCGCCTTTCATCGCCGTCCAGGTGCTGCCGCCGTTGGATGATTTGAACACATTGCCCAGGCTATAGCCCGTGGCCACATATACTACATCGCCCGTATCGGCCTCGTTGATGGCGATGCTGAAGATCATATCAAAAGCTTTATCGAATGCCTGCGGGGTACCCGAACTGGTGGAAGCCAGTTTGTTCCAGGTCTTGCCGCCATCGGTAGATTTCAGCACGCCATCGCCCACATACAGGGCATAGCCACCCGAGGCACTGGCACCGATATATTCCCCTGTGCCCGCATACCAGATATTGGTTTTACCGGCCCGTTTGTTCTGTACGATACAAGTGATCCCCAAGTCTTGCGTGGGCCCGGTGATCTTGTTCCAGGTGGTCCCATCGTCCTCGGTGCGCCATATCCCCCCGCTCACGCTGCCCGCCAATATCACATGCTCATTGGTCACGTCCACGGCTATGGCACGGGTACGGCCACCCACGTTCCAGGGGCCGCGGCTCTGCCAAAAAGAACCGCTCTTCATGCTTGCGGGCTCGGGCTGCCAAGGCAAGGTGGCCGCAAAAGCCAGCTCCTTGGTGCGTATGTTTTCAGGTATCTTACCCGTGGCCGGGTCGGCCAGCATAGCGGTTTCCCAGGCGGCACGGGCGGCAACATCCTCATCCATCCCCTCGCCATGGTCTTGATAGGCACCATGCCGCGAACAGGAAACGATGCAGGGCAGCGCCACCGCAAAAGCAAAAACCAAGAAAATGTACCGGGGAAGAAAACCTTTGAGGATCATATAGGGCAAATGTAGAAAAAGAATGCGAGACTTGGGCGAAGCGATGCGCCAACGCAGCATTCTTTAACGTGAAAGCAGCCATTTGGCCCTTCGACAGGCTCAGGGACCACCCTTCGGCCCCTTCGACAGGCTCAGGGACCTCACATCGACAAGCTCAGTGTCCGAGCCTCGATGCTATGCAAAGCCTCCAGGCTTTGTATGGTCTATCCTGTAGCATCTGGCTACCTGGGCAGCCAATAGGCTGGAGGATCGGGAATCCATAGCCTGGAGGCAAAGGACAGCGCCGGCTTCATTCAATATTCCAACTTCTTTGGATCTTGTCTGGTATCCCAAATGCTCAACAGTGTGATGGTGTCTTCATTGAATTTGTAGATCAACAAATAATCTCTTACCATCTTTGTCCGGATCCCTGATTCTTGGGCTGTCCTGCCAATTTTTGGATTAGTCGAAATAAGTTGGAGCGTATGTTCAAAAGGGTCGGCCAAGTGGAGGCTGTACCTGTTGGATTTGTTTCGCAGCCCAATAGTCAAATATCTGTTTCCGGTCATTGATAGCTCTGAAAGACCATATTATTTTCCTTTCCATGCCTCAAAATCCCGTTGGGCTTGCTCATGTGTCAAGTATTGGCCGGCTGCTATTTGTTCTTCGGCTTCACGGACCGCTGACAATTGTTCTGGGCTAAGTATATAGGGATCTGAGGCTTCCGTTTCAAGTTTCAAAATTTCATATAGCTCACTGATCAGGGCTTCATTGTCACTATTGGCTATCTGGCTAAGCACTTTGGCTTTCTTCTCCGCTATTTTCATCCGGTTGCTTTTTTAAGTAAACGTCTTTTTCGGTGATGCCGTTTCTCAATTTCAAAAATATATAAAAAGCACTAAATACAACATGGTTTCAACTAAGGAGCTAAGGATGGCTCTGGCCCCTTCGGCAAGCTCCCTTCGACAAGCTCCCTTCGGCAAGCTCAGGGACCACCCGCTCGGCCCCTTCGGCAGGCTCAGGGAGCTTGGTGCTATGCTAAGCCTGGAGGCTAAGGATAGCGCAAAAAAGCTTAGCCGTTATAGTCGCTGGGGGCGATGCATTCTTTCCAGTATTCCACTATTTTGCGCATGGTATGCTCCAGCTCGTCTATGCCCATGGGTTTCCGAAAGAAGCCCTGCACCGACATGGAGTAGGCATCTGAAACCGATTTTTTGTTCTCGCCGCTACTGAAAAACAAAAAAGGCACGCATTTCAAACTCAATGCCTCGTTTTCCTGAATCTTGCTCCTTAGCTCAAATCCGCTTATGCGCGGCATGTTGATGTCTGAAAGGATGAGGAAGGGTATTTTGGTAGTGCTATTGAGGAACGTAAGGGCATCCTCGCCATCACTGAAAAAACATAGCGAGTTTTTATATTCCAGGTTCTTAAAGACTTCAATGAGCAACCGTTGGTCCCCGATGTTATCTTCAATTATTATTATAGGGCCGTTTTTGTTCATTTTTTTAGATATTGGAGCTCGCTGCCGCTTCTTCAGATAATGCCGGAAAATAACACTTCCCACCCTGCACCCATGTCCCGCTCCGCAGTTGCGGGGATAGCTTACCGATGGGGCTTAAGGATAGCAAGGGTATCGTCTCGGTACATTTTTCCTTGGCCTAAGACCGTGGATATTCAGTTTGTGAAGACGGGAGCCATGCTGGCACAAATTTAGAAAAAGAATGCGAGACTTGGGTGAGGGGATGTGTTGGAGCAGGCTTCGCTTCCTTTCGGCAATCGAGTTGCCGTACTAACGTTTTGCGGAACGGGGCAGCCTAGATTTGAGAATACTTAGATTGGAGAGTAAGGATAGAGGTGAGAAAGGCGGGAATTGGAAATTGGGCTTTTTTGACATTATTAAAATCTCGAAATATGTTAAAGGTTTAGGACAAAGTACTAACCACCTCGATTTTACTTTTTCCATTTGTGAATTTTGACACCTTGATTTGGGTAGGAATGCGTTCGGTCATGTCCTGCACGTGGGAGATTACACCAACCTTTCGGCCCTGATTGTGGAGCCTCTCCAAAGCATCCATAGCAATATTTAAGGTAGCAGGATCCAGTGAGCCAAATCCCTCATCAATAAACAATGATTCAACTTTCATCTTGTTTGAAGAAAGCGATGCCAGTCCAAGAGCCAAGGCCAAAGAAACAAGAAAGGATTCTCCTCCCGACAATGAAAAAACAGTCCGCAATTCATCGCCCATGTCAATATCGAGCACCTGAAGCCCAAGCGATCCCGGAATTCTTAAAAGTTTGTAGCGGCTAGAAAGGTCTTTGAGATGGATATTGGCAAAGCCAAGCAAAATATCAAGGGTATATTCCTGGGCAACCTGCCTAAATTTTTTGCCATCCGCTGATCCAATCAGATCATTTAGCTTCGACCAGTTTTCAGATATGGATTCCTTTAGTTTTATCTCACGGAACAGTTCAGAGACGTTTTTTTTATTATCTGTGTCCTGCCTTAATTTGTAATCAATATCGTTTTGCTCCTTGTTTTTTGAACCAAGTATAGCCGTCGACGCCACAAGGTTTTGCTCCAGTTCTTCTGTAAGCATTGCTGATCCTTTTTTTGCTTCATGAGCTATAACCTGTTTCTCTCTCTCTTCAAGAGTGTTGGCCGTTTTTTGAAATGAATTTTCTGTATCGGTCTTAAACTTTTTTTCATTTTCAATCCATTGCTGGGAAAACGCTAATAATTCCAACAGAGCTTCTCCATCCACCGAAGACTCATGCGAAAGATTGTAATCCTGCAGCCACTTCATAATAGCGTCACTGCTTTTTTCAGCAGCCATCTTAAAATCAGATATACTTTTTTCTATATCAATCATCCTGGCTCTGGTACTTGATATTTCATTATTCATACGCCCTTCTTCCCCTTTTAGCGTTTCTTGATCCCTAGCAGCATCCTCAATCGCTTTTTTAAGCTTAATTTCTATGGTTTTAACTTCTTCCCCAATAAAAATTTCCAACCGCTTGCTTTTCAGGTTTGCCAAAGATTCCTGATTTTCTGTGAGTTTGAGATTTTTTTGGGCTACCTCTTTGGTAATCGTTTCCATCTGTGCCTGCAAGCCATGTTGTTTTGTTTCCAGGATCAGCAACGATTGGGTTAAAGTGTCTATTTCTTTTATTTTCAAATCCCATTGAAGCGCAAATGAGTTTATAGAACGCTCAAAGCTATCTCGGTCCTTTTTCCATGTATCCAGCCAGATTGGGGTATCAAAAAACGGGGATAGCGACTCAGAGATGGTTTCTATATCAGCGTTGTACGTATCGGCTTGGTCCGACAACCTTACCCCTTCCTCCATCTGATTTGTAGACTGATGATTAAGGTCCTCTAAGTCCTTTTGGGAAATACGTAGCTTTGCCTCAGACACCTCTATTTCCGCTTTTAGTTTTTCTAGGAAAGTATTTGATGTATCGTACGCATCAGCCTGTTGCGTGGTTTCAGCCTGCTGAGCACGAAGAGCATTGATCCGTTCTTCAAGCCAGTCAGCCACTTGGTCTTCGGCAAGAGCAAAGCAGGCTTTATCTATTTTTGTGGCTTTCCAATTTTCTGAACAATTTTTTAGAGTTCCTGAATTTGTTTTCAAATCATTTTCAAGCCTCAACTGGTCTTTTCCGAGTTGATCATAGCGGCTTTTCAGGCTGCCGATTTCAACCGATAGCTCATCATACAATGAATTGCAGGTTTCAACCTCTTTTGCTATCCCACTAAGGATCAGGTGCAGCTGAGGATTGCTTATGGAAAAGGGGTGCTGGGTGCTGCCACAAACTGGGCAAGGTTCGTTTTCTTCAAGCTGTCCTCTAAGGTCTTCCACGTTTTCAGCCAAGTGTAGTTGCGCTTGCACATATAGCCTATCAGTCTGCTGTTTTTTAACCAAAGCATCCTTGTGTAATTCAGTTTTGATTTCCAAATCCGATTTCGTGTCGGCACATTCTTTTTTACAAGCCTCAAGGTTTTCATTAGTGGCTTGCTGCACGTCATAAGTTGCGGTATATAAGTTCCAGATGCCCTGGGCTGCTGTGGTATCTGCAATAATACTGTTTAGTTGAGATAGTTTTAATCTTGTCTCACCAATATTAATGCCCTGTATTGCCGATTGTCTGGTATCATAGCCTGCTTTTGATATGGCGAGTGCGTTTGATTCTGAAGACACTTGCAAACTCAGTTTTTGAGTGCCTTCATCCGTTTCTTTTATTCTGATGATTAAGGCTTCTTTTTCCTTGGATAAGTTTAAGTGCTTGCCCAGCAACTTGCCCGCCTCCGCAAGCTTCGTTCTGATGATGATGATGTTTTCAGCGAGGGGCTGCTTGGTGGTGTTTACGTTTTTCCATTGCAGCAATTCTTCTCTTTTTGATTTTTTTTCATCTATGCCACTCTGGCCTGATTCTACATCACCAGTCAGGTTGTTTTTTCTGTGCGCTGCATCATCAGCTTCCTTTATTGCCACATTTAGCTGGCCGCTCTCGACATTAATACGGATATCCAGTTCGTTGGCTCTTTCTAGGTGCGGCTTGGCCTCGTCACTTTCTTTTTGCTTTTCCGTTAACAATTTTTCGGAGGTGGCAAGATTTAACAATACCGTTTTGTGGTTTTCATTTAGCGTACCGATTTTTGTTTCTAGTTGTTGTAAATCATGCTCTTTTTTATCAAGTAATTCCTGGTTGTTGTTCCGGGTATTTACAAGGCTACGGGCTGGTTGTATGCCATCTACATGCTTTAGTTTTAATATCCTTGGTTCCGCGGCTTCTTTCTGCCGTCGAGCCTCTATATGCTCTGTTTTTGCTTTTCCCAAGTTTTCATTCAATTCTGCCAGCGTATTGTGCCAAAGCAGTCCCGATTTCCATTTTTCGAGATCGGCTTCCGCGGTTTTAATGGCTTCGCCTAGTTCTTCTTTTTGCTCACCTAACGATGTCAACTGCTCCTCGCCAAGCAACACTATGTTGCCAATTCTATCTTCGAGGTTTTTCAACTCGTTAGTGGCATCCCTATTCTTTTCGAATGTGAGTTTTGAGATTTCCGAATAGATGTCCGTGCCTGTCAATTTTTCGAGAAGTGATGACTTGGCATCTTTATCGGCCTTCAGGAATGCTGTAAAATCTCCCTGCGCGAGCAAAACTGATCGGGTAAACTGTTCAAAGTTGAGCCCTACGAGCCGCTCAATCTCTTTGAAAAGTTCGGTTTTTCTGCCTGATATCGGAATTCGAGTTGAAAGATTAGTGAGCTCGATACTATCAGGTTGTATGGTGCCGTCAATCTTGTCTCTTGACCTCCTTACTGACCATGTTGCTTTATAATCTACCCCATCAACACCAACAAAATCTACCTCGGCTGATCCTGCTGATGTTCCGTCACGCAATATCCCTCTTATATCGCCCTGACTTATTTTGTTGCCGGTATTGTCCTGTATTTCAATACCAGACTCCTTGGCTTGGGCATATCTTGGGGTTTTGCCATAGAGTGCAAGGCAAAGTGCGTCCAAAATTGTTGACTTGCCTGCACCTGTGGGTCCTGTAATCGCAAAAATACCTGACGATTTCAGGGGCTCTGTGGTGAAATCAATTTCAGAAACTCCTTCAAGGGAAGCAAGGTTTATTATTCTTATGGCTAGTATTTTCATCCCTGGTCCTCCCTTGTGTTGATTTGATTTACCACCTCTATGAATAAAGTACTTATATTGTCTGGAGGATCTACTTGAAATCTTGATTTATACATTCGATTGAAAACAGAAGCAGGGTCCAACTCATGAAGTTTGTCATATGTGAGTACTGCATCCGCCTGCGCTGCATCTGACTTGTGATATTTTACATCAATTTTGGCAAGACGCACATGTTTGTTTTCCAGTGCAGTTTCTATCTTATGCCTAAGTGCAGGTTCTGGCCCGTCAAGCAGCACCCGTACTTCCAGGAAAGGGGCGATACCCATATTTTCTCCTTCGTCTGGCAATTGCTGAAGAGCTAGAAATACTTCAGGGAGTTGGCAGGGTGATAAAGGCACCCGCAGCAATTTTACTGTTAGTGGTATTTCCACATCCCTAAGGTTGATCACTTCTTCGTTTTTAACCTCAAAAACGATAACCCTATGGGTATAATCCAATTCAGCAAACGACATTGGAATGGGGCTGCCAGAATAGCGTACATTGCCTTTTACCCCAAAGCTTTGCGCTTTGTGTATATGGCCTAGCCCGGTATATATAATATCTTTATGAAAAACGCTAACTGGCACAAATTCAACCCCACCCATAATTAGCCGTTCATGCTTGTCATGTTCCGTAACCTCAGCATCAAGTGTGTGAAGATGGCCCATTGCAATAACTGCCTGACCTTGTTTTTTTTTGGTGAGCGCATATTCATACGCCTGTTTATACAGTTCCGCCACTCCGGAAGAATATGGTGAATTGGATGACGGCACTGCCGGGTAATCCCCTAATCTTAAAAAAGGGATGGCTAAGCACCAAATGTCTATTTCTGAATTCTTGTTTTTGATTGGTATCACAAGTTTCTCAAAATCAATTGATCCGTTGATATCACGGTCTATTGTGCCAATAATGTGGATATTGGAAGACTCCAGCAATGGCTTGGGTGATTCTAGTCGGCTTGCAGAATCATGATTGCCTGCCGTAACAATAATCTGCAAGTGGGGCTGGGCCTTTACAACATCGCTCAAAAACGTATAAAACATTCTAACTGAGGTTGTAGAAGGATTAGAAAGGTCGAAAACATCACCACTTATGATCAGGCAATCGATATCATTTTCCTGAATTGTAGCCACCAGCCAGTACAGAAATTCCTGGTGTTCAAAACTCCTGTCGAATTCATAAAAAGTTTGTCCTAGGTGCCAATCCGCAGTATGTAATATTTTCATTATAGTGGTTCAAAAATGATGCTTTTTTGTGAATATAACTTGTTAAATTATAAATATTTGATTGCCCCTTTCCCTCTCGCTCCCTTATGCCCGTTCTCTCCCGTTCTCACAACTCTTCCTCAGGCCACCTTCTAATCAAGGAATGGGAAAAGCTCTATTGACCTTCTACATTAACTGGCTCTCACCTTCCCACCCCCCCACAACAATACTCCCTCCCCTACTGTTACAGCAACATGAAACCTCGGCCAACAAACTAAAATACCTGACTATGAAGCCACTGTTTGCTACCAATCCATCCAATAGGTATGCTCTTATTGCGCGCCTGGCACTTGCCATTGTCATTTTCCCGCATGGGGCGCAAAAGCTGCTGGGCTGGTTTGGCGGGCATGGCTATGAGGCTACCATGTCATTCTTGACCGGTGGCGGCGGTTTGCCTTGGATCGTTGCCTTGCTGGTGATCATTATCGAGTTTTTTGGGCCCTTGCTGCTGCTCTTTGGCTTGGGTACGCGGTTGGCTGCCCTTGCCATTTTGGGACAGTTTATAGGTATCGTCATCAAGAGCCAATTTTATAATGGCTTTTTCATGAACTGGGCTGGGCAAGCCGGCAAACCAGAGGGCCTTGAATATTTTGTCATGCTCTTCGGCCTGGCTATTATTTTGATCGTTTCAGGGGGTGGCATGGCCAGTATAGATGCCGCCATAGCGAAAAGGAAAGGCTGATAGACCATAGCTCTCGCTCGCATCCCGCGAGTGTGTGCTACTGGGGCCTCTGGCCCATAATCAACACAATAGCAATACATTAAAACATGCGCTGCCATAGACCCTATATCGGCGGCACGCCTCAATAACCCACACTCGCGAGACACGAGCGAGAACCCAGGCGTGCCGCCGATATTTCGTTATAGATATAGCCCTTTTACAGTCTTAATATATTGATTTTGACTTGATTTATTGGCCAGAGGCCACAGTAACCCACACTCGCGAGACACGAGCGAGAGCGCCAGAGAACCCCGTTACACACTTAACACCATCCCGCACGAACCGCCCTGAACGAAAACATTTCCTTACCAAAGGTATGCACCAGGTTTACACTTTTTGGGTGTTTTTGCATGGTTTTAAAGGCTATAATATTGATTATAAGCATATTGACGCATGGGCGCCCGATAAAAAGTGTAAACCCATGTAAACCCAAAAAGGAGTCACATTTCCCCTGAATCCCTATATTTGCCCTGCAATCATTAACCGTGCAGCACGTATGGAACAGCAAATCTGCCAACATGTAAAGGAGGTTTCGGAACTGAAGCTATCCACTGATTATCAATGTGAAGAATGTATAAAAACCGGGAGCCGGTGGATGCACCTTCGCACCTGCCAAACCTGCGGGGTGACGCTCTGTTGCGATCAATCGCCCCACAAACACATGACCCAACACTACCATGCCACGGGCCATCCGGTGATCATCTCCGCAGAACCCGGCGAAAAATGGATATATTGCTATATAGACGATATGATCGTTGAATATGAGTGAGGCGGTTGGCTCCGTAAGCCATCACATGTATTTGAAGGTTGACCGTACATAAAAAAGCCTCCCCAGACTGATCCGGGAAGGCTTTATACTTGGTTGGGAGCCAGATGTTATCCGCGTTTCATACCCGACTTGTTTTCCAGGCCCAGGTCTTGGCGCACTTTGGCATCGTCGTCTTTTTCTTCTTTAACCCGGGCATCGTGCGCCAGAGGTTGTATCATCTTGTTGAACATCGCTTTCAGATCCCCTGCCGTTTTGCCCAATTTCTCTTGCAATCGGCCATATAGTTCATCTTCCTTGCCTTCGGTATAGGCCAGATCGTCTTCAGTAAGATGTGCATATTCTTGTTTCAGTTTACCTTTCAGTTGGTTCCATGAACCCTTCAAATTTAGATCTTCCATTGTAGTGTTGTTTAATGTTCATAGATATAACCCAGTGGTTGCGGATTTGTTCGTTATACCCATTTAAGACAACAATATCAATGACATAGATCACCCTTACAAGGGTAGTATTCCCTGTAAGAATATGGCAAGTGCAAGCCTGTCCGTTATGCCTTTTCTTCCTCCAGCAACCCTGCCAACAAAAGCATGAGGCTGGGTTTGGGTTTGCCCAGTTTTTCCTGGAGACGACCATAAAACTCGGCTTCTTTGCCCTCCACATATGCCAGATCCTCATCCGTGAGATAGGGATATTCCTTTTGCAGTTTGTCCCTCAATGGCTTCCATGATGTTTTTAAATCGAGATCTTGCATGGCGGTTGGTGTTAAAGATTGTGGTGAAGGACAATAGTGTAGGGCACTGATTTTGCCCCATCTACAAATATAGCTATAATAAACTGAAATATTGATAATTATAAGAGCTTTTGCCAGAGATGCTGGGTATATGTCTATATCCTTGCCTCCCTCATCTAAAAAAGGATTTGCGCGCTTAGCGACACAATGTACTTACTGGGCCAATATCCATTATATTTGGGGAATCAATCAGCATTGGGAAGCGGCAAAAACCAAAACTAGCAACCATGAATACATCGGAAAAAGATAACCCCATTTTTCCCCAAGGGGAAAGAACCCCGGCAGATTATTTCATCGGAACGGCAAGGCTGAACCTTTTGGTGCCGCTGGACGAAACGGGCAGCTATGCCGTAGGCAATGTGGTATTTGAGCCAGCCAGCAGAACGAATTGGCATACCCATCCGGCCGGGCAAATATTGCTTGTGACAGATGGCAAGGGTCATTACCAAGAAAAAGGCCAACCCGCCCGACATCTTAGCAAAGGCGATGTGGTGGTGATCCCATCCCTGGTGGAGCATTGGCATGGGGCGGCGCGTGACAACAGTTTCACCCATATTGCCATCACCAACAATACCGCGGAAGGTACCGTGAAATGGCTGGACCCCGTGACGGATGAAGAATATAACAACCTATAACTGAGCACTGACATGAAACGGTTCTTGGTCTTGCTGAGTTTGGTTCTTATAGGTCGGCCCTTTGGGGTCTTTGCATCGCTGCACGAAGGCCAGCAAGACATCATCGTTGCCCAAAACTATATCTGGAGCCTGACCAATGAAGGGAAGATCTCTTTGTACAACACCAACAATGGCAAACCTGCCGAAGTGAAGATAACGAACACTAATAAAATTCAAATACTCGCTAAGGATGCTTCGGGTATTCCGGTCATTGCAGACCAAGGACATGATATCAAAAGATACCAGGCTTCTGCCAATACATGGGAAAAGATCGGGAGTTTTGACGGCAATATATCGGGGATGGTATTTGATAACAAGAACAGATGTTATTTGATATCAACCAAAGGCATTCTGGATCTGAGCACCGGGAAAAACTATTTCTCGAACCAAGGCAACAACTATGAACGAACCATAACGGACAAATGGAACGAGCCTTCTGCTTATTTTATTGATAGGAAGGACAATATTTGGATCGGTTTCGACTATGGCGAGTGGGGTGGCGATGCATTGGTGTTCAATACCTTGAAAAATGAATTTATAGTGCCTGATTTCAAAAAGGTATCCATCAGTAGTTATCCGGTCCAATGCTTTTTTGAAGATTCAACTGCAGTGTATGTCTCCACCAGCCTCATGCATTTTGAGATAAGCGGGTCATTGATAAAATTCGAAAATTTAAGTGCAAAATATGTCCTCGAAACCACCTATCACCGGAAGGACAGCACGAAAACATTTTATGAAGAGGGAAACCTTATCGAAGGGGAATACATAGGCCCGGGTGCCTATAATAATTATAACCATAGCATCTACTTTTATTCGCAAAACGGCATATTCAAGGGTGCCAAAAGCAAGGACCTATCCAAAATGGAAAACTGGCAATTGGTCGTAAAGCCAGATCTCACCTGGACAGCCGGCCAGGCCAAGGCCGTTGGTGATGCCCTGAACGTGCTGAAATTGATCATACTTGACAAAGACAAATTTGTGTTTCTTTCTGAAAACAATGGAATAGGGTTTTATGACGGGAAGGTGCTGGAGATGATCAAATAAGCATAAACCATGGATTGTGCCTGCCTAAACAGTACATTTATGGGGTTTTTTTTAAGAATTATAGTACATTCGCTGTATGGTTGAATTGCATGAAATAACCGCTACCCTTCATTCACATTTACCGGCATTGAAGCAGAAATATCCCATTGCACAAATGGCCGTATTTGGATCATGGGCTCGAGGAGAAGCATCAATTACCAGCGATCTGGACATCATGGTGGCATTCGACGCTGACTTGGGATGGGAATTTTTTGACTTAGCCACCGATTTGGAGCAACTGCTTCATCTAAAAGTTGATCTTGTATCAAAGCGAGCCATAAAGCCACATTATTGGGAACACATTAAAGAAGATCTTGTGTATGTCTAAACATCTTCCCAAAGTAGTCCTCATAGATTTGCTCGATGCCATTGACACAGTCCTTTTATATACCGCAGACATCGAATTTGAAACATATTTGGCTGACCGTAAAACCAGAGATGCCACTTACAGAAATATCGAAGTTATGGGCGAGGCCGTTCGACGGCTGCCGGAATCATATCTTAATGACCATTCTGAAATACCTTGGAATAAAATTATTGCCTCCAGAAATGCTCTCATTCATGGATATGACCAGATTGACGACAAAATTGTGTGGAATATCGCCAAACATATTTTACCTGCCTTGAGACTACAGATATTACAACTTATTGAATGATTCGATAGGCTGATCTTCGCTAATTTCTCAAAACCCATTCAAATCAAACAAACGGGCAACAAACTGCATTTGCTTTTTTGCAAAATTGCATATCCAATTCAAGGCAAAATCCCCTCAGACCTAATATCCTAAAATATCAAATCCAAGGGGCTTGTTCAGCGTGCATTTGGTTTTATTATTTTCTGATGATCCGTTGCGTCCAGGTTTCGCCATCGGTGGCTTGCACGGCCAGGATATAGATGCCTTCGGTGAAGGCGCCTATGTCGTAGGTATGGGTATAACTGCCTTTGGTATAGGCCGCTTCAGGATGCAACACTTTAACCAACCTGCCACCTATATCAAATAGGCTGATCTTAAGCTTTTTGTCTTCTGAAAGGGTAAAGTCGAAATTAAACTGTTGGTTTACGGGGTTAGGATATACCTTGAATCCGCCCCAGGTACAGTTGCTCGTTTTGGCCAGATCGTTGGGTGTTATATCCGCTTTGGTTTCTGGTGTATTTGCAGAGATAGTGGTTTGGCCTTGATTGGGGTCAATGCCTTGTTTCGCAGCAGCATACCTATGGGCAAACAAGGTATCGCTGGGATCGTACCAAAGGATGATGTTGTTGCGCATGTGCCCATGTGAGGTATCCGCACTGTTGGCGACAAGGATTGGCACCAGTTCGTTCATGGAAGCCGTCAATACCTGCACGGTGGCCATTTCGTTGATGTGCTCTGAGGTGATGCCTTGTGCCAACATGCGTTCTTTGGCCGTGTTCATCAGGCTTTCTGAATACCCATAGATCCTGAAGTTCTTACCGTACTCGTCCGTGATCATGGTTGGGACTGGCGCTGTGATTACTTCTTTGGAATTAGGCGGCGGCATGGTCATCACCCCCCTCAGAGAGGGTTTGATATAGGTGCCCAAGCGGTTGCAGCAATACTTGATGCTGCCCAAGTCTATAAAGATTCCAGTACTGGTTTTATGTATCCCCATTTGAGCATATCCCTTGTCATCAAGTTCCATGGGTTTTACAGCGGGCAGGGTGGGTACCGCTGTCGGGACGGGGTTTTTATCAGGCGCAAAATCACCGCTGAGCACCGATACACAAAGTATCCAATATTTCATGTCTGGTATCACAAATTTGGGTGGCATCGGAGGCATGGGCGGCACTGGGGGTACACCAATTCCCTGCATGGCAGAGGGTTGGGGCGGGGTAGGCATTCCAGTAATGAGGGACCTGGAAACTTCATAAGGCGTATCAGCTTTGGTCAATGGTGTATTTGGAGTGAAGGCCATAGCCTGGATTGAAGATTGCGGTTTTTGCACGGGCATCTCGCCGTTCGGTTTTTTGGCAGGGTACATCCATATCAATGCCGTGATGATCAAAGAACTGAGTGCAGTCATGGTAATTGTTTTTATTAAGGTTGATGATTTTGTGATCTTTTTCGGTTTTATGCCAGGGGTATCCATGATGTTCTTGGCTTCTGCTGCAGTATAGTCAAAGCCGCTTTGGCGTATGGCATCAAAATAAGGCTGGTAGTTTCCGCTATCGGGCGGGGTATGGTTTTTCATAGGTTGCCTTGTTTAAGTGGTTCAGGTACTGCTGGCACCATCAGGAGTTGCAAGGGTTGGGCGCCTGTCTTCCTTTTGGCCGGTGCTGCTGTTTGGTCGTTGATCATGTTGGAAAGTTTTGCCCGCCCACGTGCCAGGCGTGATTTTACGGCAGATAGGCTGTCCTTTTGTATTTCCTGTATTTCTGCCAGGGAAAAACCAGCAATCTCGAATAGGACTATCGCTTCTCTTTCTTTGTCGTTCAGCTTGTTGAGCGCCCGGTGCAGCACTTCCATGTCCAATCCGGTTTCAGGGATATGGCTGACAGGCTCGGGTTGGTGTTTGGTATAGCTAGCGAAAATTCCGAACAGCCGCTTTTTGCGGTGGAACTGTTTCACCAATCGGCTGGCGATGCTGAACAGGTAATAGATAAACACTTCATCGGACCGAACCTTATCAAATTTCTGAAAGGCGATAAGCACTGTATCAGCAGCGATATCCCGCGCATCCTCCGGGTTCCATACCAAGGTAAGGATGAAGCGCGACAACCTGCCGCTCACCGGTCCGTAGAGCGAAAGGAATTGTTTTTGCTTATCGGTGTCTGCCTGGTTCATCGGTGTTTTTGCGTGGACATATAACCGTTAATGTACCATACGCAGAAAAAGTCGCAAGGGGCTAGAAAATAATTCCGCCAGGCGACTATAGCTCCAGGGTATATATCCAGTATTTCATTCCCAGCGGTGCAGGAATCCCTAGTAAAATATTGAATCCCAGGTTTTTGTAGATACGCCTGGCCGATGCATTTTTTGGAGGTATGGAGGGCAATCGTTTCCTCGTTGGTTGGCCGCGAAGGGGTTTTAAACCACTTTTTTAGAGCCATGAAAGAACGGCGCCACGCAGAAAAACGCCAAGGCTGGGAAGAAATGCATGGGTACCACAAGCCCAGGGAACAGTTCAGGATTGTGGATATCCAAAGGGAGGCTCATGCCTATGGGGCCGATAATGGTGGCAAAAGATACCAAGGCGATAACGATATTGAGGACCCCGGTAAGGTGGGGTTTGTTTATTTTCCACAATACCCAGTATGTCAATGCCATCAACAAGCAGGCGAAAATAGTAGTGCCCGCAATGCCTCCAAGGGTCACAATCTTGCCAAAATCTGCCCCCAATGCCTTTTGATAAATATTAGCGTAGATAACAGAAGCCGCAGTGGCCAGTATGCCCGATATGATACCATGAAGAAAGGTTTTCTTCATCTTCCCTTAGTTTTTGGTGACGGGTACCGAGATATCAATTTTAAGGTCGGTGGCGGTATGGGCAGCCATTCCCTTGGTGGTGCCGATATTATAGTCGAGGCGGTTGACATCAAAACTACCGGTGAAGGTGTTATTGGCAAAAGTGAAAGGGATGGTCACTTGCTTTTGCACACCATGCATATCCAAGGTACCCA
>Ga0206900_1170_pt1 | contig 15620 bp, 12 predicted proteins | sample Alteio_BWOrgHeat_46_FD_153235 | JGI IMG/M metagenome (GOLD analysis project Ga0206900, IMG submission 153235) | Enriched cells from forest soil in Barre Woods Harvard Forest LTER site, Petersham, Massachusetts, United States -... | ecosystem: Environmental > Terrestrial > Soil > Temperate forest >... | reverse complement strand
TGCGATGTAACGGATGAATGCCTGAAACTGGTGCAGGAAGCGAAGTAAACCACTAGTCCTTTACCAACTTCAACGTTGTCATTATATGGTTCCCTGAAATGTTGAGGAAATAAATCCCGGGCCTCAAGGCGCCTTCTACCTCAAAATATTGCGTATCGTCATTCACAGGATTGCCATAATGCCAAGCCTGGATATGCCTGCCCGTAACATCGCACAATTCCATGATAACATTTTCATATATCCCATGTGCCCTGATGGCCAACACGTTGGAGAATGGGTTGACGCACGAGAAATTCCCTGTAGCTAAGACGTTGGCAATGCCACCCGTCCCCCCGCCTGTCTGGTTCAGATTGGTATCCGTGCTACATTTATATACCGCCGGGTTCAGTTCTATCGGGTCTCCCGGGGTCATGGTCCTTCCTGTAAAGGCGGAATAGGTCTTGGGGTAAAAGGTGCACCGGAACACATCTGATGGCAAGTTCGTACCCTGGCTTACCGGCCCGGTGGAGGTGACGGGGTTTACATAATCCCATACTTTTTTGCCCGCCATGGTGATTTCAAAAAAATCGCCAATGTTACCATTGCATACCAGCACATTGCCATTGCTCAGCATTTGCGCACCACTGATGAAGGAAGAATAAAAATCCGTTTTCACGGGGGCAGTATATATCCAGTCGGACTTCGACGGGAGATACGGTATTGTTTTGAGGTTGTAAACACCGGGGGAAGTGACGGGGGGCGTCATTATTTCCACGGAAGAATAGGCACCTGCAGGCCGCCCTGCCCCATTGTTGAAAAGCATGATCTTTCCCGCATCGGTAAACCCTTTGGGTATCCAATTTACATCATGTTGCTGAAACAGTTTTTGGGTAGATGCCGTGCCTCTTCTGTAGGCGGCTGGATTGCCCCAGCGGTATAACAAATCGCCTCCCTTGTTTCTTTTTCCTCCAGTATGCGACGCGGCTTGGGCGGTGGTAGTGCTATGGTCCACGATCCAGAATTCGCTCCAGTTATGGTTGCTGATAAGGATCTGGTCCAAGTCAGCATTGTATTTGATGGAATTGACGTGCAGCCAGTCTTGCGCCGTACCCAGATAGTTGATATCAATGAGTTCTGGATGCTGTCCCACGGAATCGAACGGCTTGATGTTCGGATCGAAATCCTGTACCAAGTGGTCCCAAACTTTCCATTCCCATACAATGTTTGCTTGGTCAGTGCCGGAGGGTTGCAGTTCCACTATTTTATCGCTCCAAGTGGATTTTTGACCCGGCATTATTTTTTTGCCCTTGGCCCTCGATTCTAAAACGGATCTGTTTTCCCAAACGATCACCAAGATGTTCCCATTGGGAAGTGGCTCTATATCATGGTGTTGGCACTGGGTGGAATCGCAAATCTTATAGCTCCAAATGACGTTACCATCCCAGTCTATTTTCTCGATGATCCCGCCGGTTCCCCCTGAATTGAAATAGTTGGAATCAATTACATTTCCGGTGCGCAGCAACGTGCCATCAGGCAGTAGATACACAGACAAACCCGGGTTGTGTTGGCTATCCCAGGAATGGACGAGTTTGCCGCATTTGTCAATAAGATAGGTAGTATGGTAGGTGATAGGGGCGAACAGTACATAACCGCTATCCAAGCTGCCTTGTTCATGAAGTTGCAAGCCGACCGTGACTTGGGCTTTCGATGAAAAAGCAAAGACACAACATACCAATACCATGAAAAAGGGGGAACTATTTTTCATTGTTTTTATTAAGAAAGAGTGAATACCAAATATAGTTTATATTGGGATAGAGTGCTTTAAAATCCCTGATATTGAGAGATTTCTTAACACAGGTTACTTATTTGAGTCGGAAATTGACGCCATCCTGTTTTTCTCGAATCTTTCTATATTTGGCTTTCGTATATGCAACATAAAAACCAGACATAAACTATGGAAAGCCGGGAAAGTGCACGCCTCGAAGCCTTTAGTGATGCCGTAATTGCCATATCCATTACCTTGCTTGGGTTAGACCTCAAGCTGCCCATCACTGATGACAAAACCAGCCTCCTGCAAGGCCTTGCCGATCAATGGCCGGTATATCTCGCCTTTTTGGTGAGCTTTTTTACCCTGCTCATGATGTGGTACATACACAGTGTGTATTTTAGGTTCATCAATAGCCTGAACCGCGAAGTGTTCTATGCCAATGGACTTATCCTCATGCTGTCCATCTCCATCCCCTTCGTCACACGATTGGTAGCGGAATACATGACCAAAAAATCTTCCGGCACAGCCATCAGTATCTATACCAGCTTTGGCCCGTTGGTGTCCTTGGCCTATCTCTGGCTCATTGATGCCATATACCGTGCCCGAACCTCCCACAACCCAGAAGTGCCCCTCGAAGCCATCCGCAAAGTGAGGAACAAAATACGTTTTGGCCCACCTTCTTATATATTGGCTTTCGCACTGTCCTTTGTGCTGCCCTATGTCGCATTGGCTTTGTGCATGGCCATCAACCTATATTGGGGTTTCACTAGGTTGCATTATTTTGAAACAACCAAAAAGACAAAAAAATAAACGACATACGTAGCTTATAAGCTACAAATTAGCTATTTTTATGCTTATTTGTAGCTTATAAACATCCAAATAAAAATAATTTTGGTGATTGTCATAAAAAAATTGTATATTTGAAGCATATAAGCTACAAAATAGACCTAAAAGGCCTAAAAAGATGTTTAAAAGCTACAATAAGCAAATCAGTCCCGCATCTTCAGACCCAGCCATCGTAAAAGAAATCGGCCAAAGCCTGAAACAACTCCGGTTGTCCAAAAACATGTCCCAGCAGCACCTCGCCGACATATCAGGCCTAGACCGTACCACTATAAGCCGCCTGGAAGCAGGCCGGGCCGCCACCCTGCTTACCCTGGTGCAGATACTCAGGGCCATGAACGAACTGTACCTCCTGAATACCTTTATCCACGAACCAGAAATGAGCCCCATACAGCTCATGAAAATACAAGAGAGCCAACCCAAATACGCCACCAGCAAACGCAAACCCCGTAAAAACCCCATCATAGACCCATGAACACCCTTGCCAGAGTGAACATTTGGGGCCAAACGGCAGGAGTCATCGCCTGGAACGATGCCCGCCAAAGTGCCACATTCCAATTCGAAAACACTTTCCTGAAAACAGGACTCGATGTTTCCCCATTGAAAATGCCCCTGGGCCAGGCCCAAAACCCAAATGCGCTATTCGCGTTCCCCGAACTCAACCCACAAACCTTTCATGGGCTGCCCGGCATGCTGGCCGACAGCCTGCCCGACAAATTTGGCAATGCCCTGATAGATGCCTGGCTGGCCCGGCAAGGGCGGCGGCCAGAAACATTCAACCCCGTGGAACGCCTCTGTTATACGGGCAAGCGAGGCATGGGCGCCTTGGAATACGAACCGGTAGTCGCACCATTTACCGATGCCTCGGCCCCGCTGGACATAAAAGAACTCGTGCAACTGGTAAAGGACGTGTTTTCAGAAAAAGCCCAGCTCCATACCAACATCCACGAAAAGCCCGAAGAAGGGCTACTGGATATCATAAGGATAGGCACCTCGGCAGGTGGGGCACGCGCAAAAGCCATTATCGCCTATAATAAAGAAACGGGCGATGTACGGTCAGGCCAAATTGATGGGCTACCCGGGTATGAGTACTGGATCATAAAATTTGATGGGGCCACCAACCAACAACTCGGTGATCCGAAAGGATATGGCAGAATAGAATATGCCTATCACCTAATGGCCAAAGACTGCGGCATGTTGCTGCCAGAATGCCATCTGCTACAGGAAAATGGCAGGGCACACTTCATGACCAAAAGATTCGACCGGGAAGGGAACAAAAAACTGCACATGCAATCCCTCTGCGGCATGGCGCACTTTGACTACAACATGGCCGGGCTTTTTTCATACGAACAGGCATTTCAGATCATGCGCCAACTGGGCCTCCCCTATACAGATGCTGAAGAAATGTACCGCCGAATGATATTCAACGCCATTGCCCGAAACCAAGACGACCACACCAAAAACATTTCTTTCTTGATGAACGAAGCAGGCCAATGGCAGTTATCACCCGCCTACGATGTGACCTATGCTTATGACCCAGCCAATAAATGGATGCATGCCCACCAAATGAGCATCAACGGCAAACGGGAAGGCATCACAAAAGCTGACCTGACGGAAGTGGCCAAAAACATGAACATCAAAAAACCAAATGAGATCATTGAACAGGTGACTGATTCTGTAGGCCATTGGACAAAATTTGCCAAGGAGGCAGGCATACCCGCTGAGCAAGCGAAGCAAATAAAAAACAACCTGGGACTACGTTAACTGATAATATTCTGACGACTGCGGCGTTATCAGTTTACCATGCCTGGCAAACATCCCATTTTTATAAAAATTGATTCCCCATGTGCGGCTCCCCTTAGTGATATGAGCTCTAATGGCATGGGCAACTTTTGTTCCCATTGCCAAGAAACCGTCATTGACTTTAGGGATAAGTTACCTGCGGAGATCTATGCATTTATATCGCAGCATAAACAATACAGTTGTGGCACTTTTCACAATCACCAACTCAACAGGTACTATGGCCCACCACCCAAAGAAAGCAGGACCGCCATCCGGGCGTATGTGCTTGCCTTTGCCATGGGTTGCTTATCTGTAGGGCAAAACACACGCAGTGAGGCGTTTGCGCCAATATCTGTGTATTCTGGCAACCAAACCCAAAGTGTTTCTGCACGAAATGCTAAAAAAGTAGTCAGAGCCCAAGTGGTCATTTCAGGGACAGTGACCCAGAAAAACAATGGTATGAAACTATCTGGCGTCAAGGTCATATTGCTAAGAGATGGCGTTGAATTAGCAACTGCTTACACCGCAGCGAACGGCAGTTACCGCTTGGCGTTGCCGAAGGGCACCGAAGCGGGAAAAGGCCTGACAATCAATTATAGCAAGTATCCGTTTATTAGTGTAAAGAGACATATAAAAGACCTCGCTTTTAATAAGACCATCAACCCAAAAATGTGGCACCGCCTTTTAATACCGAAAGAAGAACCTGTATGGTATAAAACTGGGAGGTTTTTGTAGTAAGAATCAAAAACCATTACGTCATATTTGGGCAAAAGACATTTTGACTCAATCATAAAAAAGAGAAACGGAAAGAGAAAGAGTGCTTGCATTTGCCTGCTTAATCTCTTTTTCTTCCCGTTTCTCCATCTATAAGGTGCGGAAGGAGGGACTCGAACCCGCACACCTCTCGGCACCAGATCCTAAGTCTGGCGTGTCTACCAATTCCACCACATCCGCAAAAAGGACTGCAAAAGTAAAGAAAGGCTCGGAATTTGCACCGATTATCTCTTTTTTTGTTATAGTTGAATGAAAACATTTGGCAAACCGACAAAAATTAACTACATTTATCAAATGCAAGTGATAGATCCAGAGGAAGAGAAAAAATTACTGCTCAAGGAATACAGAAATCTGCTGAAAGCCCTGCGCCCAAACCTGGAGCCGGGAGACAAAAAGGAGATCCGGGAAGCCTTTGCCATGGCCTTGGAAGCCCATAGTGGCATGAGGCGGAAATCGGGGGAGGCCTATATCTTTCATCCCTTGGCAGTAGCTAATATATGTGCCAAAGAAATCGGCCTGGGCAAAACGGCCATCATCTGCGCACTGCTCCATGATGTGGTGGAGGACACTGAGGTAACCCTCGAAGACATCGAAGGCAAATTCGGTCCCACGGTATCCAATATCATTGATGGGCTTACCAAAATCGCTGGGGTAGTGGGCAAAACAAACTCATTGCAGGCGGAGAATTTCAGGAAGATATTGCTGACCCTGGCGGATGATGTGCGGGTGATCCTCATCAAACTGGCTGACAGGCTACACAACATGCGCACCTTGGAGGCCATGAGCCGGAACAACCAGCTAAAAATTGCCTCAGAAACGATGGTGCTTTTTGCCCCCCTCGCCCACCGCTTGGGACTGTATAGCATAAAAAGCGAGCTGGAAGACCTGAGCCTGAAATATACCGAACCACTGGTGTACAAAGAAATATCCCAGAAGCTGCAACAGTCCAAGGCGCAACGCAACAAGTTCATCCGGAAGTTTATTGAACCCATCGAGGAATCGCTGAATGCGTTGAACCTGGAATACGATATCAAGGGACGGCCGAAATCTATTTTTTCCATCTACAACAAGATGAAAAAACAGAACATCCCTTTCGAGGAGGTGTATGACCTGTTTGCCATTCGCATCATTGTCAACTCCGGACTGGAACGTGAAAAATCAGATTGCTGGGGGGTATATTCCATTGTTACAGATTTTTACAGACCCAATCCGGAACGCCTTCGCGACTGGATATCCGTACCCAAAGGCAATGGTTATGAATCCTTGCATACCACTGTAATGGGGCCTCAGGGCCGATGGGTGGAAGTACAGATACGAAGCACCCGGATGGACGATATTGCCGAAAAAGGCTATGCCGCCCACTGGAAATACAAGGACGAGGCCACCAATACCAACGATACCAACCTGGAAGAATGGATCAAGAAAATCAGGGAACTGCTGGAAAACCCAGAATCGAACGCCATTGATTTTATTGATGATTTCAAGCTCAACCTCTTCTCCGACGAGGTGTTTATATTCACGCCCAAAGGCGATCTCATCACGCTTCCTTCGCAGGCTACCGCACTCGATTTTGCGTTTGAGATACATAGCCAGGTGGGGCTCAACTGCCTCGGTGCCAAGGTAAACCATCGTTTGGTGCCGCTCAGCTATAAATTGAAAAATGGAGACCAGGTAGAGATCATCACCTCCAAAAAACAAAAACCATCGGAAGACTGGCTGAACTATGTGGTGACGGCCAAGGCCAAATCCAACATAAAAACCAGCCTGAAGGAAGAAAAACGAAAGGTGGCGCAAGAGGGCAAGGAATACCTGATGCGCAAGTTCAAAAACATCCACCTGCCATGGAACAATGAAAACATCCAGCGCATCGTCCACTTTTTCAAGCTGCAAACGAGCATAGAACTGTATTTCAATATAGGTACCGGGGCCATAGACAAGCCGGAAGTGACCGGGGCCCTGAAATATTTTGATGGCACCGATAAGCTGGGCCTGAAACAGATCGGCAGCAAACGGACGCCTTCTCCCAACGGCAAAAAAATCATCCCCAAAACCCCCGATATGGTGGTCATCGGCGAGGATGTAGACTTGGATTATTCCTTTGCCAAATGCTGCAATGCCATACCCGGCGATGACATCTTTGGGTTTATCACCATTGGCGATGGGATAAAGATCCACCGCACCAATTGCCCCAACGGCATCCGCCTCATGAGCAACTATGGATACCGGATCATCCGTGCCAAATGGGCCACCGACCAACTGAAGGAAATACGCACCTTCCCGGCAGGCATCAAACTCATTGGCATAGACAGCATCGGTATCGTGAGCAACATCACCGATATTATCTCCAAAGAGCTACAGGTAAATATTCAGTCCATCACGGTTTCCTCCATTGCCGGTGCCTTCGAAGGTTCCATCATCCTATATATCTATGATACCGCCCACCTAGAAAAACTCATTGAGAAAATCAAGGATATCAAGGGCATCGATTCCGTCACGCGATTCCATGTGGAAGAAGCATTGATGGGCGGGGTGGCGTGAGGAAGTCTTGAGTCATGAGTGGCTTGTGCGAGAATAAACCAAGTCATTTCAAAATAAAGCCTGCCAACAGTCTGTTGCTAGCCTAGGAACCAAGTTAGTCAATGAAAAATCGTCTTCAGATATGGAGCGATAGAATAAATTTGTTATTTTTTTAGAAAGACGAAATCAGTTCCTGCACCGTAATTAATCGTAGAGACAAGTTCGTATCCTTGAGCTTTAAGTTCATTAATGCTACTTGCTAATTGCACCGCGCCGTCTCTTGAGTACTGTTTGATTTTTTCAATATTTGCAGTCGATTGCCTTATATCATCCTTATTTGACAATATATTTTTCCCATCCGTGGTGATATACGAGCCATAAGCAACCCGCATCACCAAATACCCTCCACCCCCATCGTTCGTATTCCTCGCCTTGGGTGTAAAGGAGTAAAACACAAATGCCCCGGCAATTAGGTTCGCCACCAGCGATACGATCAAGATTTTCTTTTTCATTGTTTTATAGTTTTGTTGTTGGGATAAAGATAGGGGGAATTATTGATGCCGCCTTCGCCGTATGGGTTCAAAATTTTGAACGCCTATATGGGCAATGATCACGCTTCATTTTTCAATCAAATGCCCCTTAGCAAATTTTGGATTGTCATTTGATAGATTGCTACAATGTACCGCCTTCGCTGTAGGGGTTCAAAATTTTGAACCCCTACCTGAGCAATGATCACGCTTTATTTTTCAATAAAATTCCCTTAGCAAATTTTGGATTGTCATTTGATAGATTGCCACATCGCACTGCCTTTGTCGTATGGGTTCAAAATTTTGAACCCATACGTGGACAATGATCACGCTTCATTTTTCAATGAAAATTCCATCAAACAAATTTCGGGATTCACATTTTGACAGATTGCCACATCGCACCGCATTCGCTGTAGGGATTCAAAATTTTGAACCCCTACGTGGACAATGATCACGCTTCATTTTCCAATCAAATGCCCACAAGCAAATGTTGGATGGTCATTTGACAAATTGCTACAACGCACCGCATTCGCTGTAGGGGTTCAAAATTTTGAACCCCTACATAAACAATGATCACGCTTCATTTTTCAACCAAATTCCCTTAAGCAAATGTTGGATTGTCATTTGATAGATTGCCACATCGCACCGCATTCGCTGTATGGGTTCAATATTTTGAACGCCTATATGGGCAATGGCAATCATTCCCTCACCAAAATTCAAAATTCCCCCAAAGCGATTCCCTATCTTTGCAGCATGATTTCCTATGACGAGGTAAAAGTGATTTTCAGGGATTACCTGGAAGACAAAAAGCAACGGAAGACCCCGGAGCGGTTTGCCATCCTGGAGGAAATCTATGGCCGCAACGACCATTTTGATGTGGAGATGCTGTACCTGCAAATGAAGAACAAAAACTACCACGTGAGCCGGGCCACGGTGTACAATACCCTGGACCTGTTGCTTGAATCGGGCTTGGTGGTGAAGCGGCAGTTTGGCAATAATGTGGCGAAATATGAGCGCTCCTATGGCTATAAGCAGCACGACCACCTCATATGCAGCCATTGTGACAAGGTATATGAGTTCTGCGACCCCCGCCTGCAACAGATCACGTCCATGATGGGCAATATTTTACACTTTAACGTATCGCAGCATTCACTAACTTTGCACGGCAACCCGGAAACAGGTGCAGACGGCAATTGCGTAAACTGTGGAATCAAAATTGGGTAAGGGTTAATGGTTAATTCGTTATTAGGTTAATTAGGGGGCTAAAGCATGATTTCTTTCACTATATTCCAATTCATTTTCACCAATTCTCCAACTCACCAATTCTCCAACTCACCAATTCACCAATTCACCAATTCACCAAATCTCCAACTCACTAACTTATAAAACATGCCAGTTGATGTAATACTTGGCCTCCAATGGGGCGACGAAGGGAAAGGAAAAATAGTGGACCTGCTCAGCAAGAACTATTCGGTGATTGCGCGTTTCCAGGGCGGGCCAAATGCGGGGCATACCATCATCATCAACGGCAAAAAATTTGTCCTCCGCCAGATACCTTCGGGGATGACCCGGGAAGGCATCACCAATGTTATCGGCAATGGGGTAGTATTGGATCCCAAAGTATTAAAAGAAGAAATCGAGACCTTGGAGAAAGCAGGACTGGAAGTGAAAAGCCGGTTGCTCATTTCCCGCAAGGCAAACATGATATTGCCCACCCACTGCCTGCTGGACAAGTACTACGAAAGCCGTAGCCCAGAATCAAAAATCGGGTCCACATTGAAGGGCATCGGGCCTGCTTATCAAGACAAGACAGGTCGGTTTGGTCTTAGGATCGGGGAAATATTCCAGCCTGATTTCATGAAAAAGTACGAGGCGGCCAAAGCGCAGCACCTGACCTTGTTACGGGCATTGGGCTTTACCGAAACCCCAGATGATACCGAATGGCTGGCCAGCATCGAATTCGTGAAACAACTCAAATTCATTGATGCTGAATATTATATCAACGATCAATTGAATGCGGGCAAAAACATCCTCGCAGAAGGGGCTCAGGGTACTTTGTTGGATATTGATTTCGGTACCTATCCCTATGTCACCTCCTCCAATACCATTACCGCATCGGCCTGCACGGGGTTGGGCATTGCCCCCAGCCAGATCAGGACGGTATATGGTATCTTCAAGGCATATACCACTCGCGTGGGCGGTGGCCCGTTCCCCACGGAACTGCATGATGCCACGGGGGATTATCTGATAGAAACTGGACGCGAATTTGGATCGGTGACCGGGCGCAAACGCCGCTGTGGATGGCTGGACCTGGAAGCCCTGAACTATGCCATCATGATCAATGGGGTTACCACTCTTATCATGATGAAAGTGGATGTGCTGAACGAACTGGAAGCCATTGAGGTATGCACCGGCTATGTGGCCCACAATAAGGAAACCAATTTCAGTGCGCTGAGTTTTGGGGAAACCATTGAGCCGAGGTACAAAGAACTGGCAGGCTGGCAAAGCAGCCTCTCCAATATCAGCCATGCCGATGAATTCCCGCAGGCGTTAAAAGACTATATAGCCTTTATAGAATCCCATACGGGCAAGGAGATCAGCTTGGTATCTACCGGTCCTGAAAGGGATGAGTCGATATTTGTCGGTAGTGAATAAAAAGGTCAAGTTTCAAGACTTATCTGACAGCATAAAAAAGGCCCTGTACTACCATACAGGGCCCAAATCCTACACATAAAAGACTATTCACATTTCATTCATCCTTCCACTTTCAGAAATCATTTGCTGAGAGCAAGCCAGTATTAGCTCTCGCTAGAACCAGTATTAGCTCTCGCTAATACTCCCAAAGATCATGTTCCCAATTGAACATATCGTTTTTTATGCGCTCGCTGTCATATAGCGCACCCGTGGGGTTGTTCTTGAATTCCTCAAAATCCTTGATGGCGAAATCCTTATCATTTTCCTCCTTCGTGATATAGGAACTGAACATCCGTTGCTCAAAAAAGTCGAAGTAGGTAAGTCGCATGGCATCGTCGCCCCGGTTGAACACCTCTTTATTGGCAAGGAATTGCTTCACCTCCGCATAGTTGATATAGAACATGGGGCGTTCGTCCAGCGCCACGCCATTGAGCATAGGGTGGTACAGCGGGGCTATGGCGATGATCCTGGGGAAAAACATGCTCCTTTGCTTATCAAATATCCACTCCTCGGTTATCTGCCACCTTTTTATCTGGCTGGGATCTATTTGTGTGCAGATGGTGGTATCTATCAAATCGTAGATATCGTCAGAGCCCGGCCTTTGTATCTGCACGGTTTCACAACTTGCTCCCACTTCTTTCACTTTTTTCACGGTAAGGGCTTGATCCATGGAGTCTGTCGCATACGCTTTCAGTTTCCCGGTTTCCGTGGGTTCGCCCGTGGTTACCAGGTTGTACAGGATTTTGTTCAGGGCACTTTTGGGCCAGTTCATTATCTGGTTCTTCTTTTCCCTGCTATCAATCACCCGTTCTATCCTTTTGGCATATATCACATCGGCCTCCCGGAGGGCAGGATAGGCAGGCGCGGTCCGTTGGGGTGTTTCCACCTTTTGGTACACGGCCGCATCACTCCTGTCTTGTGCCGTCCCATCATCCTGTGCCACCGCGGTGGCACAGGTTCCCATCATCATTGCAAGCATCAAAATTGTTCTATTCATGTTCTTTATTGATTTTAGTTCGTTGTTATCTCACGGTATAAGTGGACCCTAAAGTAGCTTTAAGCCCCTGCGCGGTTACTTCCACATCAGTCAGGAATATCATGTCCCCAGAGTGGACGTTCTTTAGCTTTTCCTTTACATTGGCAGGTATTATGTTACCGGTCACCGGATTAATATCCAGTTTGCCGTTATGATTGATAATCAGCCGATAGCTATGTACTGTCACCGGCATTCCTGCGTAGGCGAAAGCTTCCCCAAAGCCTGCTGATACCCTTTCAACGATCAGTACTTCTCCTTTACTGATAGGGCCTCCCGCCTTTGTACCCAGCAATATTTCAGGTTTTGGCACTTTGCGGATACGGTATTGCAATGCTTGCCCCATTTGCCTAGTGCTGCCGTCTGCCATTTTCACATAGCAGGATGCCGTTACATCCCGTTGGCTTCCATCAGGGTTGAAACTGTAGTGGCCAGGGCTGGTTTGTTTCAAGGCTCCACCCCCGGAAAACTTCACAAAGGTCTGAGCCGGGGTAAACCCTGCTGCAGAAACATCAATCGGATTGTCCAACCCGATATAGAGCATATTCATCTTAGAGGCAGATACCGTAGAAGCACCGGTGTACACGGTGTACTCCGTTTTGGTGGTATAGGTGGTATCCTTGCCCGGATGTTTAGGGTCTGGAACAGTAATGCTCACATTCAGCGATTTTGTGCCTCCTCCCGTGGCAGGTTCTGTATAATCCACTGAGCCATTCACTACTTTTTGTTCGATACCATCAACCTTTATTTTGGGTATCATGGTAGAACTTACCGCCCCAAGAAAAATTTTCGCCTCATAATTTTGCCCTGCAGTGAGAACGGGAGTTTCTGTACTTACCACAGGTACCAGGTTGTCGAACTTGTATTTCACCACACCAACTTTGGCAATGTTATAGTTGGTTACTTCCGTTTCTGCATTCCTCACATCATTCTGCATTTTGGTAAGCTCCGTGATGGCTGCTATGGAGGGCACCCCTTCCCAATAGTATTCCATCCAGTTTTTTTTGTCCCCTTCTTTATTTGTAGGCGGATCAGCAACATCCACATGGATAGCCAGGTCATTGGGATTGTCCAAATAGCTTTTCATGGTCTGGATATATGCTTTCAAATTGTTTTGAAGCTCCAACCCATGCCCTTCTTTCAAGAAATACCGGGTAGATACTTCTAGGTTTTTGTCATCATCCACGGTAGCTTTGCCAGTACCGGGTACCCAACCGCCACTTCTTTGTGCAATTTGGTCCTTAAGACGCTCAAGGTCGTTAAAGACCTTTTCTGAGGCACTCTGCGCATTCAAGGCGTTGTTGTAGTACTTCGTGGCCGCGCCTTTGTCCACTTTTACCAAGTCCTCAAATTGAGCCATGGTAATGGCATTTTTTTGTTCGTAGTTGACATTTGTGTTGTCCAGTCCCTTGTTCACGAGGGCAAACGCCTTCAAGATATCGGCTGATACGTTCAGCGCAAGGAGCGCGGTAAGTACCAGGTACATCATGTTGATCATTTGCTGCCGTAAGGGATTTGTTGATCCTCCTGCTGACATAGTTTTGCTGTTTTTATTAAGTTATTACAGCGATAACGGGGAATTTTGATTTTATTGCCCGCCATTTCCAGGAATTTTATTGTGCAGGGGGGTGGATTTATTTTTAGAATTAGCCAAAATAAAGTACTCACAAAGAGATTCCTAATCACCGTTTATATCCCCATCCACATTTGGCACTACGCAACCTATGAAAAACCACCCTCCCATCCCGGCTTTTTCGAGCCGCTACCACCGTTCCAACGCTCCAATTCGCACAAGGTAGGCGAGTACACGAAGTCTCGGCGCAGCTAAACCCATTTTAGTCCATTGCAAAGACACAGAAATCTTTCATAATTTCGCTCAAATCCCATTTGACATGTCGTCTATCTATTACTATGTCTACATAACAACCAATCCTTTAAAAACTGTATTGTACGTCGGGATGACCAATAACTTGGAGCGAAGAATGCTTGAGCATGCAGACAATTCCAAAAACAATCCAAACACATTTACGGGCAGATACAATTGCTGCAATTTGATTTTTTTTGAGACCTACCCAACATTGGCGGCAGCTCTGCAACGGGAAAAAGAAATCAAGAAATGGCGAAGGGAAAAGAAGGAGGCCTTGATCGCTAGCATGAACCCAACATGGAAAGTTTTAAATGGTGGAATTGAATAAAGTTGGTTCATTTTCTATGGCGGAATTGAGGCAAGTGTAGTTCGGGAGTGGGGACAATAGATTTCTCGCCTGGGTTTGTGCTGATTGAAAGTTTGGAGGTTTGGAACCGGCTCGAAAAAGCCGTACAATGAGGGTGGTGCGAAAGGAGTGAATGCGGTGCGTTCTGATTGGCGATTAAAATGGATTTAGCTGCGCTGAGACTTCGTGTACTCGCCTGGTTTTGTGCTGATTGAAAGGTTGGAGCTTTGGAAGCGGCTCGAAAAAGCGGGAAAGGAAGGGCCGTATTTCATAGGTTGCATAGTGCTAGAGGTAGGTGCACTAAAATAGATTTAGCTGCGCTGAGACTTCGTGTACTCGCCTGGGTTTGTGCTCATTGAAAGTTTGGAGGTTTGGAACCGGCTCGAAAAAGCCGTACAATGAGGGTGGTGCGAAAGGAGTGAATGCGGTGCGTTCTGATTGGCGATTAAAATGGATTTCTCGCGTGGGTTTGTGGTGATTGAAAGATTGGAGGGCGGCTCGAAAAAGCGGGAAAGGAAGGGCCGTATTTCATAGGTTGCATAGTGCTAGAGGTAGGTGCACTAAAATAGATTTCTCGCCTGGGTTTGTGCGAATTGAAAGTTTGGAGCTTTGGAGAGCGGCTCGAAAAAGCCGGGATGGGAGGGTGGCATGTTATAGGTTGCGTAGTGCTGAGGGGGGGGGCTGAATAGATTTCTCGCCTAACCTACTGCCATTTGGAAGATTGTGCTACTGTAGCGGCTCGAAAAAGCGCGTCGAGGGAAGTTTAGTGCACAATTTGGTTGGAATACTCGTCAACACGCTTGATCGTTCATCCAATAAAAAAAGCCCCGCTCTTTTCAGAACGGGGCTTTCATATATATTGCTATTAACTATCCGTAAGCCAATATTAGCTCTCGCTAGAACCAATATTAGCTCTCGCTAATATTCCCAAAGATCATGTTCCCAGTTGAACATGTCGCCTTTGATCCTTTCAGACTCATAAAGGGCGTCCATTGGGGCATCCTTGAATTCAGGGAACTCACGGATGGAGAAGTCTTTGTCGTTGCTCTCTTTAGTGATATATGAACTGAACAAACGTTGCTCAAAGAAATCATAATAGCTCAAACGCATGGCATCGTTCTGGCGGTTGAATACTTCCTCATTCACCAAGATCGGCCTCAGGTCGGCATAGCTTACGTAGAACATAGGCTGTTCTGGCAGCGGTACACCGTTCAGGTTAGGCACAAACATAGGTGCAATGGCAATGATCCGCGGGAAGAACATGCTGCGTTGCTTGTCAAAGATCCACTCTTCAAAGATTTTCCATTTTTTGATCTGAACGAAATCGAAAGGGGTACACACCGTTGAGTCCTTGGTGTTGTACGGATCGTTTGGATCCAACTGCACCGAAACTGTTTCGCAGCTACCGCCAATCTTTTTGATTTCGTTAATGGTCATTGCATTATCCAACGAGTCAGTGTGATAGGCTTTCAATCGGCCTGATCCTGTTC
>Ga0206900_1166_pt1 | contig 15941 bp, 18 predicted proteins | sample Alteio_BWOrgHeat_46_FD_153235 | JGI IMG/M metagenome (GOLD analysis project Ga0206900, IMG submission 153235) | Enriched cells from forest soil in Barre Woods Harvard Forest LTER site, Petersham, Massachusetts, United States -... | ecosystem: Environmental > Terrestrial > Soil > Temperate forest >... | reverse complement strand
GAACTGGCCGGAAAAACGCTCGGCGTTTTGGGCATGGGGCGTATCGGCACCGAAGTGGCCAAACGCGCCATCGCTTTCGGCATGCGCGTCATCGCTTACGATCCCTACTTGACCGAGGAACGCGCGCGCGCCATTGGCGCGGACTTTGCCGACAGTGTGGACCGGATTTACACGGCGGCCGATTTCATCACGGTTCACATGCCGGTCACGCCGGAAACGAAGAACATGCTGAACGCCGCGGCGTTCACCAAGATGAAGCCGGGCGTAAAAATCGTGAATTGTGCGCGCGGCGAAATTATTTCGGAGAACGATTTAATTGCCGCGCTCGAATCCGGCAAGGTCGCCGGCGCAGCGCTGGACGTTTTCACCGTTGAACCATTGCCGGCTGATCATCCGTTTCGCAAGCAGCCGAACTTGATTCTCACGCCGCACCTCGGCGCCAGTACGGAAGAGGCGCAGGAAAAATGCGGCATCGAAGTGGCGGAAGTCATCGCCGGTTACCTGCTCACGGGCGAAGTCCGCAATGCGGTGAACTTGCCTTATCTCGACGCGAAGACCTATGAACAGGTCAAGCCGTATCTGCCCCTGGGCACGGCGCTGGGCAAGCTGCTCGCGCAACTTTCGCCGCCCGGCGGCGACAGGATTTACATCACTTACGGCGGCCAGGCGCAGCAACTGCCGAACATTGACCCCGTCACCCGCGCGGTGCTGCAGGGTTATTTGGAAACCAGTAATCTGAAAGACGTGAACAATGTCAACGTCCGTCAAGCCGCGGCGAGCATCGGCATCACGGTCGAGGAAAAGAAATCGGAAGAGCCGGTGACCTTCAACGAATGGGTCCACGTGCAAATTTTCAGCGGGGACAAGAAATTAATTTCGGCCGGCGGGACATTCTTCGGGTCACCGAACAATCCGCGCATCGTGCGGCTGTACAGCACGCCGGTGGAAATCCCGGTTTCCGGGACCTTACTGCTCCTGAACAATAAGGACCGTCCGGGAATCGTCGGCCATCTGGGGACGTTGCTGGCGAAATACAAAGTCAACATCGCCAACATGAGCCTGACGCGCGACACCGTCGGCGGCCTGGCCCTGACTGTCTTGAACCTGGACAGCGCGCCGCCGCAGGCCGTTTTGGACGAACTCCAAAAAGACGGCGATATCAGCAATGTAAAAGTGGTAAAGCTATAAATGATTGAACCAATCCTCGGGAAAACACTCTAAACCAAACATCCAATGAAATTGAAAAATATTACTTTTGCCACCATCGCCGTCACGGCGGCGGCCCTGTCCTTCGCCTACGCTGACACCCCCGGCACCACTCCGGGCGCGACCAGCACCAATTCGGCCGACGCGATGACCGCGCTTTTTGGTGATCCGGTGATTGCCAAAGGCACCGGCGTGGCCGTCAAGCGCAGCGATCTGGACCAGATCTTAACCGGCCTTAAGGCCGAAGCCATGGCGCACGGGCAACAAATCCCGCCGGAACGATTGACCCAAATCGAAGCCGAAATGCTTGAGCGGCTGATTGATATCCAGGTATTGCTGCAACAGGCCAATGCCGCCGACAAAGCTGAGGGCGAAAAAAAGGCCACTGCGGCCATGGCCACGCTGCTGGACCGGGCGGGCGGCTCGCAGGAAACGCTGAGCATGCAGTTGAAGGCGGCAGGAACGACCGAGGCGGAATTGCGAACCAAAGTCTCGCAGGAAGCCACCGCGATGGCGGCGCTACAACGCCTGGTGGGTATCACCATCTCGCCCGATGAGATCCAGAAATATTACGAGGCGCATCCGGCGGATGTTGAGCAGCCTGAATTGGCCCATGTCCGGCATATTTTGCTGATGACCATGGACCCGGCCACCCGCGCGCCATTGTCCCAGGATGTCATCCAGGCCAAACGCAAAGAGGCCGACGACGTGCTGATGAAAGCGCGTTCCGGAGAGGATTTCTCCAAACTGGCGGAGCAATATTCGGACGATCCGACCACCAAGGTCAAAGGCGGCGATTTGCCTCCGTTTGGCCGCGGCCAGGGAATGGTCCCGGAATTCGAAGCCGCCGCGTTTGCCCTGACCAATAGCCAAATCAGCGACGTGGTCCAGACCGAGTACGGCTATCACATCATTCAAATGATTGATAAGACCCCGGCCAAAAAGCTGACCCTCACCGACAAAGTGCCGGGCACCACGGACACCGTTTCCGACCGGATTAAAGACTATCTCACCCAGCAGAAAGTGCAGGAGCTGGCGCCGCCCTACTTGCAAAAATTGAAAAAAGCGGATAATATAACGGTCGTGGATCCGGAGTTGGCCGCAGCGGTTGATTCCTTGTCCAATACCAACGCAGCGCCGGGGGCTACCATGTCACCGCCCGCTGAAAAATAAAAGGAGACGCTTGCCAAATGTCGCAAGCGAGGTGATTCTAGGGTGCCATGAGAACATTAATTACGGTCATATTGATTCTGGCGTGCGCCGGGCTGGTGATTGCACTGGTCATGACCCAAAAGAAGATTGACCAGGAGCGCCAGGACGACGCCAACCGTATCCTGGATTTTTCAAACCAGGTGGTCTCGGCCAATGATGAATTGAACGATCTACGCCAGGTCAATCTCGCCCTGACCAATGACCTCAACTCCAGTCGCGAGCAGATTATTGATTTGAGCAACCGGATGCTGACGATCTCGGACTCGCTTTCCAACAGCGACACCCAGCTGAAGTCCGCGCAGGACCAGATCGCCTCGCTCGAAGCGCAGAACCAGGCGTACGAACAGCAGGCCCTTCAGATGTCCAATACCATGACCGCCTTGAGCGCAAAGATTCTCGTGGCGGAAAATGAATTGGCCCAGTCGGAAACGAACAGAAACTTTGTCGAGGGCGAATTGACGAACAAAGTTGAACAACTTGCCAAGCTGACCCAGCAGTTTAACGACTTGAAAACTGTCCGCACACAGGCGCGAAAACTTCACGATGAACTGGTCGTCGAGCGCCGGATGCAATGGATCCGCGAAGGTACGCAGCCAAATAATAATGTCCATGGCGCGCAACTGCTCATGGCCCGTTCCTGGCCCACCAACAAACTCACGCCGCCTTCGCATTACAATTTGTCGGTCGAGGTGGATTCCAGCGGCGCTGTGCAGATTGTCTCGGACACGAACGCTGCCGCGGGCAATCCCACGTCCCATTAGAGCGGGCCAAACCGTTCGCCACTATGCCTACCTACGAGTATGTCTGCAAAAAGTGCGGGCATGAATTCGAAGCTTTCCGGTCCATCTCGGCCACGCCGCTGCAAACCTGTCCCAAAGAACTTTGTGCCAGGAAGAAATGGGGCCGCGGGCGGGTGACGAAAAAAATTAGCGCCGGCGCCGGCCTGCTGTTCAAAGGGAGCGGCTTTTATATCACCGATTATCGCAGCGAGAAATATAAGGACGCGGCCAAGAAAGAAACGGCGTCCTCGACTCCCGCCAAAGAGACGAAAAAGGAAACCAAGCCTGCCCCGGCGGCAACCACTGCTACCCCCAAGTCAACGAAGGGATAGTTTCATTGTTTCCAGCACCGCCCGGACGCGCGGGACTTCATGGGTGCGGAACAAATTCGTTTTGCCGAGCGCGGCCAGGACCGCAAAAAATGGCTCGGCGCACCGGACTTCATCTTGAAAAAACTCAAACGCATGCGGCAGCGCGTGGCAAACCGGAAAGCCCAGCGCGCGCAGCCGGAAGGTGTTCAGGAAAATGTTCATTTGATGCCGCACGCGCACGGCGCTGTCCTGCAGGTTGCGGTAATAAAATCCCAGGCCGGGATCGATGAAAATCTTTTCAACCCCGCAACGCTGCGCGATTTCGATTTGCCGTGAGAAATAATCGCGCATCAGGCCAATCGGGTCGGCGGAGAAATCAAAGTCGGCCACTTCACGGACATTTTTGCCCTGCACATAACAAATGATGACCGCCGCATCGTGCGCCGAGGTCAGCTTGAAAATTTCTTTCGTGCCGGCGTTGCCGGTCAGGTTCAACACGTTCGCGCCGGCTTCCAGGCTCGCGCGCGCGACCCTGGGTGAATACGTTTCCACCGAAACGAGAATTTTTTTGGCGCGCAATCCTTTGATGACGGGCAGTAACTTTAATTTTTGCAGCTGGTCATTGGCCCGTGCCGCGTGCGCCAGGGTGGATTCCGCACCGATGTCCACAATGCCCGCACCTTGCGCCGCCAGCACCGCCCCTCGCTCGATGGCCGCTTCGGCCGAAAGGCAAACACTCTCGCGATACCATGAATCGGCAGACAGGTTCACCACGCCCATCACGGCGGGTTGCGAATTGAAACGAAATTTTTTACTGCCAATGGAAAACTCCCGGACACGCGCGGAAGCGGCCTCGCGGTTTTTCTCAAGCAATTCGGCAAGTTGTTCGAGGTTTAGCACTGGCCAAATCGTAAGGATTCGACGGGAAATCGTAAACGGTAAAGCGGCGGCAAATTTAAGTTTTGCGGCAAAGGAAAACGCCTTCTTCCCCGGATTCGGCAATCCACTGTTGATGAGCCTTCAATTTATGCGCCGCCAGAATCTCGCGGATACGGTCGGGCGTGTAACGATACGAAAAGAACAATCGGATTTTCTCACCGGATTTAAAAGCGAACACATGGTCCTCAATTTCAATCCGGCGCGCGCGTTTAAGTTTAAAGTTGGCCACTACACGTTTCAGGCCGCCTTTCATTTCAATTTCAAAACGCAATTCGCCATCGTTTTTCTCAACGCCTAAATCCCATAAAAATGTCAAAAGCCAGTCGCGGGTCGGTCCATTGTCATATTGGGGCAGGATCTTCTTCATCCCAACTCCGTAGTCTTTGCCGGGAGCCAGGTTGGCACTGAAAAGCAGGAAATCTTTCGGACGAACCAGCGACGCCAGCTTCGGCAGAATAGTGGCCGGCTCAAAATTGGGGATCATACCAAAAAACGTGATAATGCGGGGAACATTACCCGTTACAGGCAAATCAAAGATATGACGCACATCTTCAGCCGTTTCCAAATCGCAAACCATGGGGAGAATATTTTTCTCCCGGCAAGCCGCCAGCGCCGTCCGTCGCGCAGTCAGGACCATGGCTGTCGCCACATCGCTCGGCGTATAGGCAATTCCCTTGCCTGCCGCCTTCAGCCTTTTTAACAGCCGCGTGTCTTTCTGACCGCCGCCGCAACCCAGGCCAATGAGACGAACCTGTTTGGCTTTTATTTGTCCGGCAACCGCTTTGAAACCCTGCTCATAAATCGCGCGGCAATTGTCATCGTGGCGCGAAGGGGAAAACTGCTGGTGCAGCGCGAGCCACTTCTGTGTTTGTTTGACGCTGTCGTAGTGAAATTTGTGCGCGATGCGTCGTGAGCGGAGGGATTTAAGCAAATCCCGGCGGACATTTTCGGGGAACTGACTCGAATGAATCGCGACGTTGGCAAGGGCGCTCATGCAAATTTATTTTTGCGGGAAAATTTGATAGAGCAGAAGATATACGATCACGCCCGTCACGGAAACATACATCCACAGCGGCAGCGTCCAGCGGGCGATTTTTTTATGCTGATCAAATCGCTCGCGCAATGCGCGAAACAGCGTGATAAAAATCAACGGCACGATGACCATCGCCAGCACGGTATGCGTAAGCAAAATCGTCAGATAAATCGGTCGGAACCACGGGGGATTCAGGAAACGCGTCGGCCCTTTATGCAGTACAACCGCTAGGTACGTATGATACGTGAGGTAACAAACCAGAAAAATCGCCGACACGCAAAACGCAGAAATCATGCAGTTGCGGTGCGCGGTGATTTTCTTTTGGCGGATACAAATGAAGCCCGCGGTCAAAAGAATCGCGCTCAGGCCGTTCAACGAAGCATTGACGGCGGGCAGGTCATAGATGCTCATGGCTCGCGCTCCAGCCGCCGGATGTCTGCGAAAAGTTTGGGCCGGATCGTGTTTTCCCAATCCACGCCATCGCCGCCCGTTTCAAAACTCGCGCGCAGCCGCGCATGCTTGTCCACGAGCACAAAAATCGTCGTGTGAATGAAAAGGTCCACGGAACTTTTTTGGTCCGCCGGGGCAATGGGCGTTGAGCCCAGTTTCAAGCTGCCCGCGGCCAGCCCGGCAATGCTCTCTTTCGTCCCGGTCAGAAACGTCCAGCGATTGAAATCCGCGCCGACGCGCTGGCCGTATCGTTTCAAAATTTCCGGCGAATCATAATCCGGGTCGGTCGTGAGCGTCACGAGGCGGACATTGCTGTCCGCCGTGAGCCGGTCCTGCACCGTTTTCATTTGGGCGGTCATGCGCGGGCACGGGCCGGCGCAGCGCGTGAAAATGATGTCGGCGACCCACACGTGGTTGGTCAGGGCGGCCAGTGTGGTCACTTGACTGTCCTGGTTGGTGAGCGTGAAATCGGAAATTTGGCTGATAATGGGAAGAACCCGTTTTTGCTCGTCCCTCATTTCTGCCACGGAAAGCAACCCGGCCACGCAGAGCAGGCCGAACATGAGAAAGACCCCAATCCACAGGGTGCGCGGCAATTGCTGGGGCGTGTCGGACATAAACGTTAATCAAAAGACCGGGCCGCCTGCGCCCGGGTCATTCCCGCTGCCGTTTTTATTGAAAACTCGAAATTGGCGGGGGCGGCGCGTGGGTCTGCAGCCATTTTTGATAATCTTCCGCGCTGTCCACCGTGACAAAACCGCCGGTCATGGCCGAATGGCCCGGCCCGCACAACTGCGCGCAGTTAATCTGGTAACGGCCAATCTGCGTCGGGGTGAACCACACAGGGATGCGCAGGCCGGGAATGGCGTCCTGGCAGACGCGCATCGCAATGATTTTCAACGAATGGATCACGTCCTTGGAGCTGACATAGATAATCACCGGTTTGTTGACGGGCACATGAATATCATTGAGCACGGTAATATCGTCCTTGCCGTTGGGGTCAGTGGGATCCATCCCGAAAACATTGGTCGTGCTGACGAAGCGCATGTCCTGCTTGCCAAAGGTGCCGTCCGGTCCCGGATAACGGGCGTTCCAGGCGTATTGCTGTGCCACTACCTGGATCACCGTGGCCTGATCAAAGGGCGGAAACTTGTCCACCGCCTTGGACCACAATGGCACGGCCACAACAACGAGCAGCACGCCTTCAATGCCGGCGACGGCCACTTCGATATAACTGGAAGCGTGATTGCGCACACCGTAGTAATCGGCGCCGGGATTGCGTGCCTTTTGAAAGCGCCAGACCGCGTACACAAAATAAATCACCCAGCCGATGAACAATACCAGCATCAGCCAATGGACGTAGATAATAAGATTGTCCACGTCCTGGCCGTTGGACGAGGCCAACGGCGGCATGCCCAGTAAGTTTGCCCACCATTCGTTGAATTTGTTCATACTTTAGCTCCGGACAAATTTTCTTCCGCCAGTCGCTTCGCCTGCTCCGCGGCTTCCCGGCGAATCAGAAAGACAAAAAACGTCGCGATGGAACTGAGCATGAGCACCACGACACCCAGCAGCGTGAAAATGCCCCAGTTCATCCCGTGCGCCAGCGGATCGTTAGTATTCGCGCCGTAACAGGCCGCGCACGCAAACACCGGCGACGGCGAAAACGCGGCCAGCGCGGCAGCGGCAATAATTTTGCCAAACTTTCTCATAGATAACTGATCTTCTTCAATTTCTTCAAAAAATAAACACCATAAACCACGACGAGCACCGCCGTGACCAGCCCCAGCAAACCAAAAACGATTTTGCCCGCAAAAAACGCCCACGCCGAAAAGCCCACCGACAATGACGTCAACATCGTCACAAAAATAAGATGGAAGGCTTTAAGCGACATATGGCGACATTTTAATGCGTGATGGTATTCCTCGGAAAATCGTTCATCGCGTAAATCGTCAGGACAAACAGCCCGATGACGAACGACACCGTAAAGCCGAGGATGGTATAGACCATTTTCTTTTCGGTAAGCAAGTGCATGAGAAATCCCGCCACGAAAAACGCGTTGACGCTGGCGATAGCCAAAATAATGGCGACTTTCGTCCCCCAACCCAGGTTCAAATATGACGCCCAAATCATCAATCCCACGGCGCAGAGCACCACGGCTAAAATCGCGCCGCAACGGCGTAAATAGGCGTTGAAATCCACCGGGTGATCGTCTACATGGCCGGTGGCGGGCGCGTTATGTTGTTCGGCGGTTTTAAGTTCGCTCATAAAATCTTAGGTCAAATATAGTACCGGAAAGAGGAAGATCCAGACCAGGTCCACAAAGTGCCAAAACAGGCCGGAAACTTCGATGCGGTTGGTAAAACGCTCGGGGTCTTTCTTCCACATTTTCCGGCCCGGTCCCCAAAGGTATCCAATGACGATGCTTCCGCCGAGAATGTGCAGCGCGTGCAGGCCCGTGAGCGTGAAATAAAGCGCCAGATAGTCGTTGTGCCAGGGACCGTAGCTCTGCATGTCCTGGATTTGCGAGCGGGGGATGGTCAGTTCCTTTTCTGGAATGTCCTTCTGCGAACGCAGATCATACAACAGCTTTTCATCTGTTACGATGCGTCCGCTGATGACAACGTGGTCTTGCGTGGCGTCGTTTTGCACCATGTCGCCGTCGGCAATGGTGCCATCCGTCAGATGGATTTCGTAATGATTCAAGTGCTCATGGTATTCCACCAGTTTGATGCACAAGAATGTCAGCGCGCACAACAGCGTGCAGGCGTGGAAAAATTTGAATTTATCAAACTGCCGGACCTTGCAGGCCACCCAGGCCATGAGCGTGGTGATGGCTGAGAGCGCCAGCACGATGGTATTGATAGTGCCGAGCGTCAGGTTTTGCCAGCCGTGCGGCCACATCCCCGGTTCAGCACCGACGCGCAGCAAAATGTAACCCGAAAATAATCCGCCGAAGAGCATGACTTCGGACGCCAGGAAAAGCCAGATGCCGACTTTGGCGTTGTACAGGCCGGTATCCGGCCTTGCTTCGACTGTGTAAGGTATTTCCATGTAAAAAAATTAGTGCGTGTGGGTTGGGACTTTCGGGGCCGCCGGCGTCGCGACGTCCGGCTCGTTTTGCGGCGTAAAATCAGTGCTGTGGCCCGGCACGCTGTATTCGTACGGCCCGCGATAAATGCGCGGCGTAATCGAGAAATTTCCGTGCGGCGGCGGCGTGGGCGTCTGCCATTCGAGCGTCGTGGATTGCCACGGATTATCACCCACTTTTTCGCCGTGATTGATACTCCAGAAGAAATTGATGATGAACGGAATCTGCGCGATGCCCAGGCAAATCGCGCCCCACAAAATCGGCGTATGCAGCGACATGATGAACGGGCTCAAGCCGCCGATCACGTCCGCGCCGGCACGACTGTTGACCTCCGCGGAATAATTCGCACCGCCATCGGCCATGCGCCGCAGCATGCCCGCCATGCCTTGCGCAAACATCGGCATGAACACGATGTTCATGAACAGCAGCGAGCACCAAAAATGCACGCTGCCCCAAAATTCACTCATCTTGCGCCCGGTCATTTTTGGGTACCAATAATAGACGCCCGCGAAGAGCCCAAAAATCGTTCCCGGCGCCACGACGTAATGGAAGTGCGCGATGATGTAATAGGTATCGTGCAGGTGCACGTCGCTGACGTTGAAGCCCAGCGGCAGGCCCGTCAGACCGCCAATGCCGAACATCGGCATAAACGCCAGCGCGAAGAGCATCGGAGTATTGATGCGGATGGACCCGCCCCAAAGTGAAATGAACAGGCACGTCAAAATAATGACCGACGGGATCGAAATAATCATCGTCGTCGCCTGGAAGAACGTCGAAATGACCGTGCCCATGCCGGTCATATACATATGGTGCGCCCATACAATCATCGAGAGAAACCCGATGGCCAGCACCGCGTACACCAGCGATTTATAGCCCCAAATCGGTTTGCGCGTATTGTTGGCGACGATTTCGCAGACAATGCCCATCGCCGGCAAAATCAACACGTACACTTCCGGATGGCCGAGGAACCAAAAGAGATGCTGCCAGAGCAGGGGACTACCGCCGCCGCTGATATTGGCTAGGTGCCCACCCACGGCCAGGCCGGTCGGCAGGAAGAAACTCGTATGCGCGACGTTATCCATCAATTGCATGACGGCCGCAGCTTCCAGCGGTGGGAACGCGAGCAGTAGCAGGAACGCCGTGACAAACTGTGTCCACACAAACCACGGCATGCGCATCCAGGTCATGCCCGGCGCACGCAGTTGGATGATCGTGGCAATGAAATTCACCGCGCCCAGCAGCGACGACGTGATGAGCAGGATCATTCCGATAATCCAAAATAATTGACCGTGCGTGGGAATACTCGTGGCCAGCGGCGAATAGGACGTCCAGCCCGCCTGCGCCGCGCCGCCGGGGATGAAAAAGCTGATAAACATCACCAGGCCGCCGAGGAAATACGCCTGGTAGCTCGCCATGTTCACGCGCGGAAACGCCATGTCCGGCGCGCCAATCATCAACGGCACCACATAATTGCCAAACGCCGCAAATGCCAGCGGCACAATGCCCAAAAACACCATGATCGTCCCGTGCATCGCGCCAAAGGCGTTGTAAAGGTCGGGAGAAATGACGCCGCCGGGCGCCATCGTTTCACCCAACATTCTTTCGAGGAACCAGCCGATAAGCGGCACCGCATGGCCCGGGTGCGCGATTTGCCAGCGCATCAACAGCATCAGCATCAGCCCGAAAAACAAAAATGACAGCGCCGTCACGCCGTACTGGATGCCGATGACTTTATGGTCGGGTGAAAAGATGTACGTGCTCCAGAAACCCGGATGGGGATGGGCGTGGCCGTGGTCGTCATGGCCATGGTCATCGTGCCCGTGTGCCTCGGTTTGGCGATAGGGCGGAAATTGTTCGATACGCTCGTCCATAGTTACCTCACTTTGTCAAAAACCATCAGCGCGAGCAACAACGGCAAATAAATAATTGAAGCCAAAAACAATTGCCGCGCGCGCGTCAGCGTCAATTGCCGGGAAAATTGAATGGCGCAAATCAAAAAGCCCACGCCCAAAAGGACAGCGCCGCACAAGTAAACCGCCCCCGCCATTCCGAACAGGAACGGGCACACGCTCACGATAAGCAGCGCCAGTGCGTTGCCGATGGTTTGTTGCCGGGTTTGTTTGCCGTCGGTATCCACGTTCGGCAGCATGACAAAGCCCGCTTTTGCGTAATCCTCGCGATAAATCCAGGCGATGGCAAAAAAGTGCGGCAATTGCCAGAACGCGAGAATGGCGAATAACGCCCAGCCCGGCCCGCTCAATTCATTTCGCGCGGCCGCCCAGCCCATCAACGGCGGCAATGCCCCGGGAATCGCGCCAATGGCCGTGTTCAGCCACGTCACCCGCTTGAGCGGCGTGTAAATAAAGACATAACTGATCAACGTCACCGCGCCGAGGACGCTCGTGAGCAAATTCACCGCCAGCGCGAGATAAATGAGCCCCGCCACAGACGTAATCCCGCCGAAAACGGCCACCGTCGCCGGCTGCATCCGGCCCGAGGGCAGGGGACGGCTTTGCGTGCGGCGCATCTTCGCGTCAAAATCGCGTTCGAGCCATTGGTTCAGCGCCGAGGCGCCTGCCGCGACCAGTCCTGTGGCGATGAGCGTGTTGGCCAAAAGCAGCCAGTTCATCGCGCCCTGCCAGCCGACGTAAAAGCCCACGGCCGTCGTTACCAGCACGAGCGTGGTCAAACGCGCCTTGACTAAATCGGCGAAAACCGACGCCCAGCTTTTTTCCGCCGCGGCGTTATTATTTACTTCAATGGAGATTTCTTTCATCACTTGTTCCCGGCCAAAGTTCCAAACGCGCCGAATGCCTCGGTTTGCGCTGCCGGCACCCGCGCCGAACGGCCAAAAGCAATAAGGCACCAGAGCGCTCCTGTCACGAGCGAAAGCGCGCCCACGAGCACATGCGCCGTGGCCACGTCCGCCGCTTTGTTCGTCCAAATCGTCGCCGCGCCCAGGCAAACTTGTAGCGTAATCAGCCCCAGCCAAAACAACGCGAATTTCGTCAGCGCATCGCGCATGCCCAAAAGCCGCCACGCCTGCATCGCGCAAAGGATGACGCTAACCAATATAGCCAGCGCAAAGATGCGATGGACCATCTGCAAAATCACCTGGAAAGCTGTGATATCGTTCACATTCGTCACTTCCATGCGCTGTGCGTTGTAGTGCTGAATGGCGTCTGCGCTCGTGTCCGGCCAGATTTTTCCGTACGCCGAAGGAAAGGTGTTGATCGACAGTCCGGCGTGCTGCGCGCGCATCGTCGAACCCAGGATTAACTGGCAAAAAATCAAAATCGTCGTCATCAGGACCATCGTCCGCAACGGGCCGGGCACATTTAACTTTTGTTCAGTAACCTTGCGCCAAAAACTGCTGGTAAACAGCGCAATCGAGCACATCAGCGCAAAAAACGTCTGTCCCACCACGCCGTGAACCGCCCCAAGATTGTCCATTTTCCAAACCACCCGCAAACCACCGAGGACCCCTTGCAGAATCACCAGCAAAAAGGCTACGACTCCGAGCCATTTCATCCATCGGCGCGAGTCTTTCCAACATAGCCAGACAGCCAAAATCGTCGTCATCAGGCCCACGACCGTCGCCCACAGCCGGTGCGTGTGCTCATAGAAAATTCCGCCAATCCATTTCGATGGCGGGAACAAAAACATACTATAGCCGTAGCTATTCGGCCAATCCGGTACGGACATTCCGGCCTCATGGCTCGTCACCAGCCCGCCCGCGCCGAGCAATAAAAACGTCGCCACCGCCGTTAAAACGGCGAACCAGCATAGCGCGCGCGTGCCCGGGCGATTGATATTTGATTCGTTCATTCCACTACGGCTGCATCAAAAAGCAGCCCCTCGCTTATTTCACCGCAAACGTAAAATTCTGCGTCACGTCCTTGTCCGTTACTTCGATCGCCTGGGTCTGCTCTCCCAACTTGCGATGGGCCGCCACCAGCGTGTACTTGCCCGGCGGCACATTCTTAATCACAAATTTACCGTCCGCGCCGCTGATGGCAAAATACGGATTATCAAACACGCTTGCCCACGCAAACATCCACGGATGCACGTCGCATTGGAACTTCAGGAACATTTCCGGCTTATCGAACGTGTAATGCAGATCTGCGGCGCCGGGCATTTGCCCGTCGTTATGTTGGGCATTTTCGGTAATCGGTTTGCCTTCGGGCGTATGACCGATGACTTTGGAAACGACATCCACATTATGAACGCACTGGTCGGAATTTCTTACGGTTACTTTCTGACCGGTCTGGATCGCAAAGATTTGCGGCGTATAAAGGCACCCTTTTTGGTCCAGCACCACCGCCGGGGCGCTCGCGCCAGTAGATTTGCCGGTAATATCATTGCCGCTCGCATCCTTAAGATAGACCGTTATGTCGCCGAATTCCCCGTTCTTGCCGACCACATAAAAATGCGTCGTCGGGGCGTTATTGTACATTTGTCCGCACGTGGAATCCTCCATGAGCTGCGTATAAGGAATTTCTGCCGGAGGCGTTCCGGTGAGGTTAATGGTCCCGATAATATCCGCCGCTCGCGATATGGATGTGGCGGTCAGAACCCCAATTAAAAAAGCCAACGAAAAAACGTTCACTATGGCCAAAAGTTAAGCATCGCGAAAGGGCCGGTCAAGAAGATATGTGAAATTTTTCACAAGCTCGAAATGCCTTTGCTTAAAACATATATGGCACAAGGCTTTTGTGCGTTTACTTCGTTTTGGAAAATATTAAGAATTCTCCGCGCCCAGGCTCTCCATCACGCGCGCCATTTCCAGCGCCGTTTGGGCCGCTTCCGTCCCGCGATTATGATGCTTGTCCAGGCAGCGTTTTTCCGCCTGTGCTTTGTTCTCCAGGAGCAAGACTTCGTGGATGACGGGAATCTCATGCGCCGTCTGGAGCCGCATCAGCGCCTCGCTCACGGCCTCGCCGATGTGCGCCGCATGGACCGTCTCGCCTCGCAAAATCACTCCCAGGCAAATAATGGCCGATAACGGCTCGTCTTCCGATTGCCGAGCCAGCCTCGCCACCACGACCGGAATCTCATAAGCCCCCGGCACGCGAATAATCCGGATCTTCGCTCCTGCTTTGGAGAGCGTCGTTTTGGCCGCGCGCAACATCGCCTCCACATAACGCGCATTATACTTCGAAGCCACGATGGCAAAAGTGCCATTGCTGCGGATAGCCTTGGATTTAACAGGAGTTAACATAATTCTTTAAACCGGCACAATCAGCACATGGGTCTTCTTCCCCTTTTGCAATTGGATAAATTTATCATGACGAATGTCCGCCGCCGTGATTTTCCGGTTCACGTCGGCCACTCGCTCGCCATTGACTTCCACTCCGCCGCCGGAAATCAATTGCCGCGCCTGCGATTTCGACGTCGCCAATCCAGCATGCACCATTAATTCCACCAGCGCCGTCCCTTCGCCCGCCAGGCCAGCCTTCGGAAATTCTTTCTTCGGAAAATGATCCAGCAATTGCTCGCCGGAAATTTTCCCCGAGTATGCATCAATCGCTTCTGTCTCCCGTTTCGTCACTTCAGCACCGTGAATCAACGTCGTTACTGCCTTGGCCAATTCTTGCTGCGCTACGCGCTTTTCCGGCGATGGCGCATGGGCTTTGACGATGTCTGAAATTTCTTTTTCCGTGAGGAACGTGAAAAATTTCAAATACCGTTCCACGTCCTTGTCGTCTGTCCGCATCCAGAACTGGAAGAAATCCTTGGCGCTCGTCCTTTGCGCATCCAGCCAGACTGCGCCCGCCTCGGTTTTCCCGAACTTCGTGCCGTCGGCATTCGTGATGAGCGGCAGCGTCAGGCCGTAAACCGGCTTGCCCAGCTTCTTGCGGCACAAATCAATGCCCGCCGTGATATTACCCCACTGGTCGCTCCCGCCGATTTGCAGTTCGCAGTTGAAATCCCGCATCAGCACATAAAAATCAAACGCCTGCAGCAGCATGTAGCTGAACTCCGTGTAGCTGATGCCCGTCTCGCGATCTTCCATGCGCGCGCGCACGCTTTCCTTGGCCGCCATCTGGTTCACCGAAAAATGCTTCCCGATGTCGCGCAAAAAATCCAGGTAGGGGATGTTTTCCGTCCAGCTCGCGTTGTCCACCAGCCGCGCCGGGTTTTGTTTCGTTTCAAAATCGAGCAGCTTCGCCAGTTGGACTTTCACCTTCGCGATGTTGCCCAGTAAAACGTCCTTGGTGAGCAATTGCCGCTCCTGTGTTTTTCCACTGGGATCACCAATCGATCCCGTCGCGCCGCCCGCCACGGAAATAGGATGATGCCCGAGCAACTGAAACCGCCGCAACGCCAGTAGCGGAACGAGATTGCCCACGTGGAGACTGTCCGCCGTCGGGTCAAAGCCGCAGTACAGCGTCACCGGCGCGGAAATCTTCTTGGTCAATTCCGCCGTATCCGTGCAATCGGCAATCAGTCCGCGCCATTTTAATTCTTCCAGGATGCTCACGCGCACAATTAAAGGTTAAAAAGGGCCAATTAAAAAGGAAAAAGGAAGCCCGCAGGAGTTCGAGCTTTAGCTTGTCTGTTTTGAATTTCCGCAAATAACCGACGCTATATGCAATATGGTTGCCAGGGGCTTGCATCATGGATTTGCGGTGGCATGTCTGGAACGGCAAATTCCTTTCATTTTTTAACACATTTGTGACATACCTATGCTTGACCGATAATAAGGACAATTATAAAACTTCATTATGAATCCTGAAGCTGAAGCGTTAATTTGTGCACAGGCATCGCTGGCCATCTATGGTACCGCTGAAGACGAAATCGGGCAGGCGTCTTCGCAGAAAGCCATGGCCGCCCTCGGATTTTCTAATTTTGTCTGGATCGATTTAACAACCGTGTTCAAGGACGTTTGTGCTTTTGTGGTTTCATCTGATGATTAC
>Ga0206900_1165_pt1 | contig 15958 bp, 16 predicted proteins | sample Alteio_BWOrgHeat_46_FD_153235 | JGI IMG/M metagenome (GOLD analysis project Ga0206900, IMG submission 153235) | Enriched cells from forest soil in Barre Woods Harvard Forest LTER site, Petersham, Massachusetts, United States -... | ecosystem: Environmental > Terrestrial > Soil > Temperate forest >... | reverse complement strand
CAAGAAAATCGATGACCTGCAACAGGTCATTTCTGCCCTGAGGAAAGAAGATTTTGGCATTCCCCTGCAATTCGTAAACATGAAATAACCCAATGAACCGGCTGAAAAACATCATGATAGTGGACGATGATGAAGTCGCTAACTTTATTCATAGTGACCTGATCGAAAGCCTGGGGATCACCGATTCAATTACTACCCTACCGGATGGGGCAGATGCGTACGAATATCTTGAAAAAGCCTACAGTCCCACGCCTGAAAGAGGTTTTACTATCCCTGATCTCATTTTTCTGGATGTGAACATGCCTATTTTGGGTGGCTTTGAATTCATGGAGAAATTTAATGCTAGATTCGGTCAGTCTCGGGTGAAACCTGTCATCTACATGCTTTCCACTTCTTTTATCAAGAGCGATGTGGAACGGACCAAAAAATTTGGCCAACTTATCAAAGGATATTTGGAAAAGCCGCTGAAAAACAAAGATTTGGTAGCGATTTTACCCCCCATGGGAATCACCGTTTAACCTGTATCCTCCCTATAACTTGGGTTCTTTGCGTATCCTCCAATCGGCTGGGTAATGGTTATTGATCCGGTCCCCCAGGTTTTTTGCCAAGCCAATATCCACGCCTTCATACGAATAAACAAACCATCCCTTGGTGTTTTCGGGTTTGATGTCCAGGTTTTTACGCTGCATAAAGTCCAGTGCCTGCTCTATGTTAAGCGCTACCCGTGGCATGGTTTCTGAGGCCAGCCCATCCATCACCATTTCATGAGAGGGGATAAAATTCTGTCGGATAAGCCTGCCCAAGGAAGTGCCTTTTTTCAACACCCGCATTTTGTCATACAATCCCAATTCGCGTTGCAAGGCAGCAGGAAATGCAAAAATGTCCTCTTCCTTTTCCTGCAATATCACTTCACCTTCGCCGAGTTCAACATAGGGTTTGAGCATGGCTGCGTCTTTGCCCGACAATAATTTTATGGCATTGCTGCCACCGCGGGCATTGTCTTTGAAGGTATGGTTGCTCATCACGCGCATGGCAGCTACAAACTGCCCCTCCCCTTTCAACTTATGCGGATAGCAGTAATATCCCTCTTGTTGCCTGCCCCCTTCCACGGGTATCTCAATGGTTTGCACTCCCCAGTCTTTGTGTACCGGTATTTTGGCCGGTTCCATGTTCCGGCCCATGCTTTGGAACATCCATTGTATGTTTTCCTCGTTTTCAGCCTCTTCATAGGTACATGTGGAATATATGAGCATCCCCCCTGGCTTCACCAGGCCCAAAGCATGGGTCAATATCTCTTTTTGCACCATACTACATTGGTGTACTAGCCCCTCGCTCCACTGCTCCAGGGCTTCGCGGTCCTTGCGGAACATACCTTCGCCAGAACAGGGTGCATCTATCATCACCACATCAAAATACCCTTTCAAATACGCAAAGTCTGCCACCCGGTTATTGGTGATGATATTGTTGGTGCAGCCCCATTTCACCAGGTTCTCGTATAGCACGGACGCACGTTTGCCCACCAATTCATTGCTCACCAGCAAGCTATTCTTGGATAAAAAAGACAATAACAGGGAGCTTTTACCCCCCGGGGAGGCACAAAGGTCCAATACCTTGAGGTCTTTGCTGAAATCAACGACATTGGCGAACAGCATGGAAGATGCTTCCTGGGCATAATAGGCACCTGCATGATAGAGGGGATCCCACACAAAGGCGGGCCTGACCTCCAGATACCTGCCAAAATCACACCAGGGCACCCTTTTTTCGTTGTTGAAAAGGTTTTCGCCCTTGGCCGGGTTTATCCTGATGGATATTTCCGGTTTTCGGCTCAATGCTTCAGCAAATTCATCAAAACCCGGATCACCAAGTTTTTCTCGCATTTTTGCCTCGAATTTCTTGGGCAGGTGTATGTTTTCCATGTTTGGTTTTATTCGTACATCAGGCTGCACCCGCGTATGTCTGAATGATCAAAACGGCCCAGGATTTCTGTTTTTCCATCAGCCCATTGTTTTCCAAGGTCTTGCGTGGCGATAAACGAGCAGGAATTGATATTGGCCAGGTCAATGACATTGATGCCGCCCGAGTTTCCGGGTGCAAGGTACGAAAACGGGTCATAAGTATCCCGGATGTACAATCGCATCCAAGGTGGCGTCTCAAAAAGCCCGTTTTCCTTTGCATATGCCTGGGATAACAGTTCCGTCATCCCGTATTCGGATAAGATATGCTCCACTCCAAATGCGGTCCGCAGATGTGCATGCAGTTCTTCCCGGATCATTTCTTTGTGCCTGCCCTTCATGCCACCGGTTTCAACAACAGTGCATTTGGAAAGATCGGGATGGTATGCTTCTGCAAAATCGAGCAGGGCAAAGCTCACACCAATAAAGAATATCTTTTTACCCGATCCTAAAGCCTCACTAAGTTTGGAAGCGAGCCGGTCATGATCATATAAATAGAATCCGTTGCCTTCATTACCACTTATATCCATCAGCTTTTGCATCATATACGTAAGCGAGGATTGTTCCCTTTCCAGATAGGATGGCAACAAAGCCAGGAAAACATAATCATCAGGTTCGCCAAAAAAAAGCCGAAACCCTTCCAACAGGCTTCTATCATACATTTCCAGGTCTGTCACATAATGCCGTGAAGGTATGGAACCGGTGGTACCGCTGCTTTCAAAAACTTTCTGTTCTTCCGCACTGCCTGTAATAATTTTATGATCTTTGAAGAGCGAAATGGGCAAGAAAGGTATTTGTGAAACTTTTTGCACCTCGCTGGGTTTGATGTGAAGATACTTGATGAATTGTTGGTAAACGGGGTTGTTTTCTGCTTGGTACCTGAAAATGACCAACGCAAGTTCATCAAAACTATATTTGTCAACAGAAAATATCTTATCTTTCACCTCCGTTATAAAGGACATATAAACAGCGCATGGTAATTGGCACAAAAATATCCTCTTTTCTACTGCCCGCCTGTATATTGTTCACATTATTCGGGTGCCAGAAAATATCGGACACCTATTCCACCACCCCTGCCATTACCTTTAAATCCTATTCCCTTACATCCACCCTTGACAGCACTGGGCAGATTGACTACAAAATAAAGCTCACCATTTCATTCACAGATGGCGACGGGGATATTGGGCTGGATTCCGGACAAAACACTGGGGTCTTTGGACCCTCCTCACCCTACTTCAACAACCTTTGGGTAGGATATTATGAAGATTATCATGGCCAGTTTGTACATGTATGGCCCACTTTCCCTTCTATACCGATTGGGTCCAACCCACTTGACACTTTGAATTATAATGGCCGGATCCCCAACGTGACCCCTGTGGGCAAGAACAAAGCCATCACGGGTGATATTAATTATAACCTAGACTTGGGCCCAGGCACGATATCTGCACGCAACGCTGGACTTACGGGAGGAACCATTAAATTTAACTTTATTTTATACGATAGAGCCCTGCATAGAAGCAATTTGGTAGAAAGTCCCGAAATTGCGCTACAATGAGAAGGTGATCCATGAACAGAACAGAATTAACGGCAGCTATCCATGCCAAAAACTCATTTCTTTGTGTAGGTCTTGATAGCGATATTTCCAAAATCCCACCCCATCTTTTCTCTTTTACCGATCCGGTATATGAATTCAACCGACAGATCATAGATGCCACAAAGGACTTTTGTGTGGCTTACAAGATCAATACGGCCTTTTATGAATCGTGCGGGACCCAAGGCTGGGAAAGTTTAGAAAAAACGCTGCATTACATCCCAAAAGATATTTTTACCATCGCGGATGCCAAAAGAGGAGATATCGGGAATACGGCCCAGCAATACGCCAAAACATTTTTTGAAACATATCCCTTCGATGCCGTAACACTGTCACCCTATATGGGGGAAGACAGCATCAGGCCTTTTTTGGAATACAAGGAAAAGTGGGCCATTTTGTTGGGGCTTACTTCCAACGCCGGAGCAAAGGATTTTGAATTCCTGCAAACCCAGTCGGGCGGCAAGGTATATGAAGAAGTGATCGCCAAATGCGCCAGTTGGGGAACTCCAGACAATATGATGTTTGTAATAGGGGCTACCCGCGCTGAAATGCTAACGGATATACGACATATCATCCCAAACCATTATTTGCTCGTACCCGGTGTGGGCGCACAAGGGGGCAGCCTGGAAAAAACATTTGAATATGGGGCCAATGGTGAAGTAGGATTGTTGGTCAATTCTTCCCGGGACATAATTTTTGCTGATGCCGGAAAGCGGTTCAACAAAGAAGCCCGGTCAAAGGCGCACCAATTGCAGAAGGAAATGGCTGGGCTGATGAGCAAAAAACAAGCATTGAGTTACTGACCTTATTATTCCCTCCAAATCGACCCATAATGACGGAAGATTTTCTCCATTTTGTATGGAAGTACAAGAACTTTGATGTGCAAGCATTGCAAACGGTGGATGGAGAGGCCGTGCAAGTACTGAAAGCCGGAGAACACAATACCCATGCCGGCCCTGACTTCCTGAACGGGCAGGTGATCATTGGGGATACCCATTGGGCAGGCAACATAGAACTCCACCTGAAAACATCTGATTGGCAGGCACACAAGCATTCCAATGACCCGGCATATGACAATGTGATCCTCCATGTGGTATATCAACATGATCTGAGCGAGACTATTCCAGCAAACCGTCCCTTGGTGGTATTGCAACCTTATATTTCTGACAATACCATCCAACAATACGATCGGCTGCAGGCCCAGCACCAAGTGATCCCATGTGAAACTGGTATAAACAGGGTAGATGGTTTTGTAAAAAACAACTGGCTGGAACGGATGTTGGCCGAACGCCTGGAATACAAGGCCAATAACATAAAAATGGTATTGGACCGCAACAAGAACGATTGGGCAGAGACCGCCTACCAACTCACCGGCCGCAACTTTGGCTTTAAGGTAAATGCCCTACCCTTTGAAGCACTGACCCAAGGCCTGGCCCATAAAATACTGGCAAAACACAAAAACAACATCCATCAAATCGAAGCCCTGCTATATGGACAGGCTGGTTTTCTGAGTGAATTGTTTACCGATGCCTACCCGGCTGGCCTGAGAAAAGAATACAAATTCCTGGCCGGGAAATACAACCTGACCCCAGGCCGCAAATCTGAATGGCGTTTTTTGCGGATGCGCCCGCCCAACTTCCCCACCATCAGGATATCGCAGTTCGCAGCGCTTATTCATAAATCAGAACATCTGTTTTCAAAGATCTTGGAGGTGAAGGACATCAAAGCGGCACTCCAGTTCTTTGATGTGGCTACCAGTGCCTATTGGACTGAGCATTATACCTTTGAGACGCCCGCTGAAACAAAGATTTCGGGACGTATGGGCAAGGAAAGCCAATACAACCTGATCATCAATACGGTAGCCCCATTGCTTTTTGCCTATGGACACATCAAAAACGAAGGGAAGTACAAAGAAACCGCAATGCAACTGTTGGAGGACTGCCCAAAAGAAGTGAATAATATCACCAAAAGCAGTGCTTTATTGGGGTTTGACAACGAGCATGCCTACCATTCCCAGGCGCTCATCCATTTGCGGAACGAATATTGCATTAAACAAAGGTGCCTGGACTGCGCCATTGGGGCAGCCTTGTTAAAGAATTGAATCAGGCAGGATTTTGCTTAAGATAAATTAGGATTCTCGTAGGGTATCGTTATATTCGTATTGAAAATGATAGTAGTAGATAAATTCAAGGAGTTTTGTGAACTGAGGATGTTCGGTGTATTGTCCCTCTTGGGCGAGCGGATGGGCATTGCCACGTCCAAGATCAGGATGTTTTTTATCTATATCACCTTCTTGGGCTTCGGCTCTCCCATCTTCATCTATCTCATCCTTGCATTTATCATCAATATAGGCAAATACATGCGTGCCCGCAAACGGAACCCGGTCTGGGACGTGTAGCACGCACTTAGCTTCCTTCCGAAACATTTTCTTAACCCAACCGTTACATTACATAAGAGATTAAACCTAACCTTATGCAAAAGTCAACCCACCAAAACACTAAATCCCATTCGCACGAACCCAAACTGGGAATCCGCGATTACAGCACGCGCTACAGTGCAGACATGCTTGTTTCAGGTACCTCTCCTTCCTTACGGAGCGATAAATTGAGGGAACCCTTGAACAAAACCTTAGTACGGCCCGAAAAAACACATGCTTTGGCCCATCAGGTTCTCCGCTCAGAGATCAGTGATTATTCTGATGATCTGTTCGAGATGTTGTAAGATTATATATCGCGGAATACGCGTCCCCACCGGAATTTTTGATACCATGGTGCCGCGCGATCAATGGAATACAGTATATAACTGGCTTTCCCAATGATATTGTCTTGGGGAATAAACCCAATATGCCTGCTATCTTCTGAATTGTCGCGGTTGTCACCCATTACGAAATAATAATCCATTTTCATTTCGTACTCCTTGATCGGCTTCCCGTCCATTAATACCGTTATCCTATCATCTGCCAGCGCAAAACCGGGATTCTTTTCATAATCCCTAATAGCCCTTTGGTAGATATAGTAATTCTGCAAGTTCATGGGGATATGGTCTCCCCTTTTGGGCACATATATAGGGCCATAGAAATCCTTTGTCCAAGCCAGTCCGGGAACGTTAGGGAACAGCCTACCTTCCAAGGTATCCCCTTTGGCCTGAGTGGCAATCTCCACTTTTTTTATTCCAGGAATGGTTTTCAGTTTTTCAGATGCTGCCGTGGTCATAAGCATCTCAAAGATGGCTTCATCGTGCATGTCAGCTATAGAACGCCTGATATCCCCTATGGAAGGGTCAGCATCAATACCAAGTTTTTTCAGCGCCGTCAATGAGCCATTGGGCAACATAGGTGGTTTCGGAATAGGTTGCGCATTTAATGCCTGCATGGGGTTTGCGGCCGACATATAGTTGGATATTTCATCATACATGGCCGTACCGGCTGCATTTTTTTTGTCAATGGATACCCGATACGCTGCTTCTGCCGTTGGTGGCATGGCAAGCTCTTTCTTGTTGATGAAAACTTTTCTGTCAATGATTTCCATGGTATCGCCAGGTATGGCAATGCACCTTTTCACCCAAGTTTCTTTGAACATCGATACCTCGGCGGATTCTTCCCTGGGATAATAAAACACTGCCATATCATTGTTCTGCAATTTGGTGCTGGCAAAAAACCTGGGAACTCCAATATAATCCCCTACCAAAAGTGTTTCTTCGCTAGATGGGGTAACAATACCATATGCGGGATAAAACACCTTGGCCAATAACATTGGAAACACCAAAAAAGCCAGAAAAGCGACCATCCATGCCACGACAGGAGATTGTTTATCATGTTCCTGCACATATTTGGGACCGTGAAATACTTCCTTTTTCGAAAAACCCAGGATTGGCAAATAAACGAGTGCAAACAACACACCAAAAACTTGTTGCCAAATATAAAACTTTCCAAAACACCTGAGCAATTCCACCAGAAGTATGACTAAAAAGAAAAAACCTATGCCCGGGATAAACAAGAACACGATCCACCACGCTGGCCTTCCCACCATTTTCAGCAAGGTTAGCTCACCAAGTATCAGTACAAATGCCTTCCAACCGTTCGCATGGGCCTTTTGATAAATTCTATAAAACAAAAAACCTCTTAATAGGTAAAGCGCGGCAATTACAAGAAGTATCACCATATAATGGACTTTTAATTATTGCTAGGTCAATTAAAATGCCAACATCGTTCACCTCCAGTCCATCTAACCAATAGCACTTGACGTACTATATGGTGTGGAACATCCTCCCCCACCGTACTTTCTTGTACCAAGGCACATCATGGTCGAGCGAAAGCCAAATAATGAGCGGTTTGCCCACAATATGGTCTTCCGGCACAAAACCCCAGTATCGGCTATCGGCAGAATTGTCCCGGTTGTCCCCCATCATGAAATAATAATCCATTTTCATCACATATTCTGTAATGGGCTTGCCATCCAACAAAACGGTCTTTTTATCCGGTGCCAATGCCAAAGTCGGATTGTCCTCATATTCCCGTATGGCCCGCTGATAGGTATAATAGTTCTTGACAGTCATAGGGATATGGTCGCCCTTTTTCGGGATATAGATCGGGCCATAGAAATCCTTCGACCAATCCATCTGAGGGAAATTGGGGAATACCCTTTCATGTGCCGTATCGCCTTTGGGCTCGGTATTTATGGTCACATATTTTATAAACGGCATGGCCTTTAATTCGGCCGCGGCCTTTCGGGTCATCAGCATTTCATAGGTTATTTCGTTGGGGGCATCGCTGAATACCCTTCTGATATCACCAATCACCGGGTTGGCATCAATACCCAATTTTTTCAAGGCCGCCAATTGCCCCTTTGGTCTCATGATCCGGGTGGGCGGGGCCATGTCTTGCTGGTTCTTATAAGGGTTTATCTCGGGCAGATATTCCTGTAGTTCATTGTACAGGTCCATTCCATTCTCGTTTTTCTTGTCAACAGTCACCGCAAAAGCCGCCTCAGAATGCTCGGGCATTGGCATCTTTTTGTTGTTGATGAAAATATCGCGGTTCACGATCTTCAGGGTATCCCCCGGTATGGCCACGCAGCGCTTGATATAATTGTCTTTTTTATCCACCGGTCGGCCCAAGTCCTCGGCGGGATAGTTGAATACCACGATATCGTAATTCTTTATCTTTTGCAAACCAGGCAAACGATAATAAGGTATTTGTGGCCAATCCAGATAGGACTTCCCATCTATCAGGGGCATTGTATTGTGCGCCAAGGGAAATGCAATAGGGGTCATAGGTATCCGTGCGCCATAGGTGAACTTGGATACAAACAGGTAATCGTCCACCAACATCGTTTCTTCCAAAGATGGGGTGGGGATGGTATAGGCTTCAATGTAAAAAGACCGGATCACGGTAGCGGCCACAAGGGCAAATATGATGGCGTCCACCCATTCACGGATGGCACCGCGGTGAAATGAGGTACGTGCATAGCCAGGGCCCAGAAACCTTTCCCGCTTGCTGAAACCCAGGATGGGGAAATAAATAAAGCCCACCAAAACAGCCGCGGCCTGTTCCCAAAGTTTGAACTTCCCAAAACACTTCGCCAGTTCCACCAGCACCACAAAAGCAAACAGCAGGTCGAGACCGGGGAAGAATATAAAGATCAACCACCATTTGGGCCGCTCGGTGATCTGCAGGATGGTATATTCGTTGTATACAGGGATAAAGGCCTCCCAGCCCTTCTTGCCTGCCTTTTGGAACACCTTGAAAAAGGCAAGCCCGTTTACCACATAGAACAGGGCGAAATAAAAGATAAAATGCATGTAATTGGTTTATATGAGAAGCCTGAGCTGATTTTGGCTGTAAAAATAGCCTTTTTCCCGGAATAGTCGTGGGTCGTGGGTCGTGGGTCGTGAGTCATGAGTTGTGGGTATTGGGTATTGAGATAAGATAGACCTGTAGGGGCGGCCTGTCTATCGACAGACGGGCCTTGCGTCCGCCCATCTTGCGAAAGCAATACGTAGAAGAAAATGTCTGAATCGCTGATGAAACGGATTTATGGATGAACGCTGTTAAGGTCCCTGAGCCTGTCGAAAGGGGGTCCCTGCTTCGTCGAACTTTCGCTTGGTTACTAGAAAAACAAGTATTAATTATGCTCCATACTCGCTAAAAAGCAGTTCGACGAAGCTAAAATGGAAGGCAAGTCACGGTCCCTGAGCTTGTGAAGGGCGGTAAATAGCTTCGTCGAACTGCACGGAAACTATATCTCTGCCAGCATGTAGCCTTATTTCTATGAACTAAGCGAAAGTTCGACGAAGCACCGAGTATCCCTGAGCGAAGGGTGGTCTTCTCCCTGGTCTGTGTCCCACAGACCAGAACCAAAACTCGGAAATAGCCATACTGCCCTATATCGTCCTAAACATCCTGCCCCACCGGATCTTTTTGTACCAAGGCACATCATGATCCAAGGAAAGCCAGATGATGAGCGGTTTGCCGACGATATGGTCCTCGGGAACAAAGCCCCATTGGCGGCTGTCTTCTGAGTTGTCCCGGTTATCCCCCATCATGAAATAATAATCCATTTTCATCACATATTCGGTGATGGGTTTGCCGTCCATGAGCACTGTTTTACCATCCGATGCCAAAGAAAAGCCCGGATTGTCCTCATATTCCCGAATGGCTTTTTGATAGGTATAGTAATTCTGTACATTCATGGGGATATGGTCGCCCTTTTTCGGTACATATATGGGCCCATAGAAATCGTAGGTCCAATGGATATTGGGAAATGCCGGGAACACCGACCGCATTTCGGTGGTATCAATTTTGTATTGGGTAATTATGGACACGCTTTTTATACCCGGATAAGATTTCAGTTCTTCTGCCTCTTTGCGGGTCATCAGCATTTCATAGGTATTGATCTGGTGGGTGGTGTCCAACAACCGCCGGATATCACCGATCACTGGGTTGACATCAATGCCTATTTTTTTCAGTTCGGCCAGCTTTCCATTGGCCCGATAAGGTTTTAGGCGTTGCTCTTCCAGTGGGATATGTGGATCTCTTTGACCCAGATAGTCTGCGATTTCAGCGATCAGTGCCCCTCCGTCATCATTCCGGGTGTCCACCTTCACGGCAAAAGCGGCTTGGGAATGCTCGGGCATTGGCATCTTTTTGTTGTTTATGTACACATCCCTGTTTATGATTTTCAGCGAATCGCCGGGGATGCCCATACACCGTTTTATATAGTTGTCTTTTTTGTCTACCGGGCGGCCGAGGGCTTCTGCAGGCCAGTTGAACACCACGATATCCATGTTTTTGATCTTTTGCAATCCCGGCAACCGATAATATGGGATATGCGGCCAATCAAGATAGGATTGCCCATCAATCAAGGGCATGGTATTGTGTGCCAAGGGAAATGCGATTGGGGTCATAGGAATCCGCGCCCCATAGCTGAACTTCGATACAAAGAGATAATCATCCACCAACATGGTCTCTTCCAGCGAAGGTGTGGGAATGGTATAGGCCTCGATATAAAATGAGCGGATCACCGTGGCAGCTACCAATGCGAAAATAATGGCATCCACCCATTCCCGGGCCACGCTTCTGCGAAACGAAGCTTTGGCATAACCTGGGCCATAAAATTTTTCGTTCTTGCTCAGGCCCAAATACGTGAAATAGATAAACCCGAACAATACGGCTGCGGCCTGCTCCCAGAGCTTGAACTTGCCAAAGCATTTGGCCATTTCCACCAGCACCACAAAGGCAAAGAGCAGGTCCAACCCGGGCAGGAATATGAAAACCAACCACCACTTGGGCCGGTCTATGATCTGAAGTATAGTAAATTCATTGTAGACAGGGATAAATGCTTCCCAACCCTTTTTGCCGGCCTTCTGGAAAACCTTGAAAAAGACCAGCCCGTTCACGATGTAAAAAAGGGCGAAATAGAGGATAAAATGCATTATTTAAGGTTTTGGTTTTTAAAATCCGAACATATCCGCAGCGGTATATATGCCCTTTTTGTCGACAATGAACTCTGCGCCCAACACGGCCCCTAAAGCAAAGCCCTTTCGGTTGAATGCCTCGTGCGAAAACCGGATCTCATCAATGCCGGAAGTATATTTCACTTCGTGGATGCCCGGTACGCCGTCCCTTCGGTCATAGGCGATCTTCAGGATATCATCAGCCAATGGGGCAGAATGGGAAACATCTTGTTTTTGCCAGGCTTTTTTGCGGGAAATATTGTCCAATATCCCTTCAGCCAGGGTAATGGCCGTGCCACTGGGCGAATCGAGCTTTTGGGTATGGTGGGTTTCTTCCACTTTCACTGCATACTCCGGGTATTGGTTCATCCATTTCGCCATCTGCTTGTTCATCGCAAACAATATATTGACCCCCACACTGAAATTGGTGGCATATACCATGCTGCCGTTGTTTTTGGCAGTGGTTTCTTTCACGGCATCCAAATGCTCGTACCACCCGGTAGTTCCCACCACAATAGGCACGCCGCTTTCCAGGCAAAAATTGATATTGCCCACGGCCGAACTTGGCGCCGTGAATTCTATGGCGGCATCCGCTTGCTTGAGTTCTTCAACCGTTAAAGTGTTGCGGTTGTCCACATCTATTTTCAAGATCACTTCATGGCCGCGCTCCAACGCAATGCCCTCGATCATTTTGCCCATTTTTCCGTAACCGAACAGCGCTATTTTCACGTTATTTCAAATTGAATTTAAGGCCGCAAGTTACAACAGGCTGGTTGCCGATTAAGGAAATATTTATGGGATCGAAGTGCATGCTCAGGTTATTGCTGATATCAAAATCACGCAATTGTGCTGCCACATAGGAATCTATGATATTGGCCGCATACCATATCACACTTATGATAATGGTCAGGTCACGGTTCCGCTGGTAAAATTCCCGGTCGCTGAGGAGTTGATCCGTGGTTTCTTTTGGACCCGCGATGGGACTCAGTTCGTTCAGGGGGTCATAATGATGGTTGCTGGTATCGGCATCGGTTTTTAGCCGCGTTTGGTAATAGCCCCGATACAATTGATACTGGTTGTTCTGGTCATAGATGATATAACCCATCACAGCAAAACCCGCATATATAATAGGTACATGCCACCAGGCATCTTTATGACCGATCTGCCCCAGCCCTGGTACTATGGCCGACATCAGGGCAGCCTTGTCATATTTGCTCATGGGGTGGTGCACATGCTTTTTATGGGCAAGGGTATCAGACTTGGTGCTATCGGCCTTGGCAAATTTGGATTTTGCCGTGTCTGGCCGCACGTTATAGATCAAAGAATCCTTTTCCTGGGCATGTGCCATGGAAAAAGCCGAAACCATGATAATCAAAGACAAAGCCCATCCCTTTAGTTTCATTTGTCACATTTTCTTCAATGCTTGCAAATTTATTGCCAAAAAAGCAGGAAGGGGAAAATGGGACCTATTATTTGATCTTATAGCTAAGGGAATAGAAAATTCAGGCTTCCCAGTTACAAACAATATGGCTTCAATGTGAATTAGGATGACCCCAGCACATCTTCATTTGGAAAATGAAGCAAAATCTATATTCCGGTAAAAACAAAATTCTTCATTTCGCAGAAATGAGCTGCCCTGTCTTAAAGGAGAGGGATAAGGTGAGGTAAAACTGGCAATTACGGCAAAGTCTACAAACTCACATCAAATAATTGGCAACACACTCTTTCCCCGGGTGCGACCCGGGGTTATTCACATTGAAGCCCCACAGGCTTCTCAACAACAAACATTCCCTTAATAAAATGATATTGAATATGAAATAGGCAATTTGCAAGACTCACAACCGTTTATCCAAATAAGACAGGGCACGCCCTGCCTCTACAAATACTCACGACCCAAGACCCAAGACTCAGGACTTCTTTTCCAGCAGCTCTGCCAAATGGGCCAATTCCTTTTCACTTTTGAAAGGGATGACCAATTCTCCAGTACCGTTCTTTTTCTGGTTGAACTTGATGTTCAGGTCCAATAGTCCCGTAAAGCGTTTGGCCCATTCATCGTAGGCCCCCGCTTTATTTTCAGTGACCGGTATGGTGCGGCGGTTTACCGGGGCAGAGGTCCTGGCCTTTACCAATTGCTCTATCTGGCGCACGGAAAGGTCATGGTCTATGATTTCATACAGCATTTCCAACTGTAGGTCTTTGTCTTCGATATTGATAAGGGAGCGTGCATGGCCCATGCTTATTTGCGCATCCCTGAGGGCGATCTGTATTTCTTCTGGCAGTTTCAGCAGGCGCAGGTAGTTGGTCACCGTGGTACGGTTTTTCCCCACGCGGGTGCCAAGTTCTTCCTGGTTCAGTTTGCATTCTTCCGATAGCCTTTTGTAGCTGAGTGCAATTTCTATGGCATTCAGGTTTTCGCGGTGGATGTTTTCGATCAGTGCCATTTCCAACATGCTCTGGTCATTGGCCACACGCACGTATGCCGGTATGGTTTTCAATCCAGCACGGATGGAGGCACGGGTCCTGCGTTCCCCGGAAATGATCTCATATTTGCCATTACCGATCTTGCGTACGGTGATGGGTTGGATGATGCCATGGGTCTTGATGGAATCCGTAAGTTCTTCCAGCGCACCTTCTTCAAACTCCAATCTGGGCTGAAACGGGTTTGCCTCTATCTCGCTGATGTTTATTTCAGCAATGGAGTTTACCGGCGGGCTGTTTTTCCCGGTGATATCGGTCTTGTTGTCCTGTAGCAAAGCAGTCAATCCTTTGCCGAGGGCTTGTTTTTTTATTTGGGTCATTCTTTAGTTTTCTCTGTTGTGGCTAATTCATCTACCGGCATCAGGCCGTTTTTTACCAGGATTTCTTTGGCCAGGTTTAGGTGGTTGATGGACCCTTTCGAGTTGGCATCATATAATATAGCGGGCAACCCATAGCTTGGGGCCTCGCTAAGCCTGATATTGCGTTGTATGATGGTGTCAAATACCAATTTTTGGAAATGGGTACGCACTTCTTCCACCACCTGGTTTGACAGGCGGACACGGGAATCGTACATGGTGAGCAATATCCCTTCGATCTCCAAGTCTGGGTTCAGGTTGTTTTGCACGATTTTTATGGTGTTCAACAATTTGCCCAACCCTTCCAAAGCGAAATACTCGCACTGTACGGGGATAATGATGGAATCAGCGGCGGTGAGCGCATTCACGGTGATGATGCCCAAAGACGGTGAGCAATCTATCAGTATGAAATCATAATCGTTCTTGATTTTCTCTATGGATCTTTTCATCATCCATTCGCGGTCGTTCATGTTGATGAGCTCTATCTCGGCACCCACCAGGTCAATATGGGATGGGATGAGGTCCAAAAATGGCACTTCCGTTTTCAGGATAGCCGTATGCGGGTCCACATCATCTATGATGGTTTCATATATGCTCAAGGTCACTTCCTTAGGGTCAATACCTATGCCCGATGTGGAATTCGCCTGCGGATCGGCATCTATGATCAAGGTTTTGAACTCAAGTGCCGCGAATGAGGCAGCAAGGTTGATAGAGGTAGTGGTTTTGCCAACTCCCCCTTTTTGGTTGGCTATCGCTATTATTTTTCCCATGTGTGTGTTTAGTAAACCGGGTTCCGCGCAGAAACAGTCATTTCTTTGCTTTCGCCGATTGGTATGAGGATCAGTTCTTTTCCCGCCGCGTGAAATTTGGCGGCCGCTTCGTTTTTGTTTATCTGTATCACCGGAAAGGTATCATAGTGCACCCCGATCACATGTTCGCAGTGGATCATCTTGGCACAGGCTATCGCATCGTCCACATCCATCGTAAAGTTATCGCCAATAGGCAAAACCGCAAAATCCAGCTCATGGTGCCTCCCGGTCAGTTCCATGTCCATGGTAAGTGCCGTATCTCCGGAATAATAAAAATTGCCTTCTTCGCTCTCTATCACAAAACCCGCGGCAGTGCCGCCATAGCTTTTATCAGGCAGGCTGCTGGAATGGATGGCATTGGTCAATTTTGCCCGTCCCCAGTCAAAAGCCTTTTTGCCTCCCGTGTTCATCTGGTTCACCTTGGCAATGCCTTGGCCCATCAACCAATCCCCTATTTCGTAGTTACAGATAATGGATGCCTTACTGTTACTCGCTATTTCCACCACATCGGCCAAGTGGTCCCAATGGGCATGGCTGATAAAAATGAAATCAGGTCGCAAAGCGCTCACATCTATATGGGCCGCCAATTCGTTTGGCCTTATAAAAGGGTCGAACAACAAATGGTTGCCCGCTATTTCCACTGAAAAGCAAGAATGGCCGTAGTATGTGACTTTCATTAAAAAAATGCGTTATTTTGCCTGAATGAAGGCTTTTTTGCAACTGCTAAATTACAACTTTTAGGCTAATGGCAAAAAAGCCCGCTATCTTTTTTTTGGCTGTCCTGTTTTTTGCCGGCTCTTGTTCGCAAAGGAAAAACAG
>Ga0206900_1030_pt2 | contig 16000 bp, 11 predicted proteins | sample Alteio_BWOrgHeat_46_FD_153235 | JGI IMG/M metagenome (GOLD analysis project Ga0206900, IMG submission 153235) | Enriched cells from forest soil in Barre Woods Harvard Forest LTER site, Petersham, Massachusetts, United States -... | ecosystem: Environmental > Terrestrial > Soil > Temperate forest >... | reverse complement strand
TGACTTGGGGTCAACCTATGCAAAAATACTTTTTTGGCAGACAACTATGATGTTTGGGAGGTAAATTTTGCAGTTTGGGTGAGCCTTTCGCTTTCCATTGACGGGCTTTTGTAACAATATTTTTATCTTTAAAATCAAATAAAGAAGGAATTATTTTTGTGCGTATATTCAAAAGATTTGAATGATCCCTTTTTTTTGGTTCTGATTTTAAATAATCTTTGTCAATATAATTTCGAGAGATTTCATACTGTGAACCCCGTTCAATAAAATTATTGAAGATTATTGAACCTATCTGATTTTTGTCAGGGCCTGCTTTCTCAAAATCTTGTACCATTAAAATAAATCTTATCAGTCGGCCATAACCAGTATTTTCTAACAAGGAATTAAAGGTTTTACGATCTTCATATTTTAAATAGTACTTAATATAGTCATTAACAAGATCAGTATCTAATGACTTGGCATATGTTGCGATAAAAGATTTGTAATCTGTATTTGATTTCAAATCTTTAAATGCAGCTTCTGCTGCACTTTTTATGACGTCTAAGAGGTCTTTATAATTCGGATAATTTGATTTAAGTTGCGTTGTAATATCAGACGGTAAATTAATTGGAGTCCCTGTATCATCTTCAGTTTCAGTTAGAAAATTGATAACTAATTTATGGCAGTATTCTTCAAGCTCTACTTCTTCAATTGTTTTTATATTGAAATAATCTTTCAAAAAATTGACAGTTTCTGATGCCTGTTTTTCTTCCATATGAGAAATAAAACTCGCTAGTAATTCTTTATTTTCATCTTCAAAGATTTGCCTAAGTCTTGTTGCGCCTTCGGTTGCATCAGACTCAGCTATTACTACACCATATTCATTAGCTTCACTGGTTTGTTGTGCGCTTTTTGATGTGTTAGATGGCAGCGAAAAACAACAAGAAAAAAATATCAAAAAATCATTCACAATTGTATTCCTAAAGGTTGCGCATTAAAGCGTAGTTTAAATTTATGTTATCTGAGTGGCTTATTGCGCCAAGCACTCCAAATAACAGTAGTTAACACCCGGACTCAATTATATCTCATTAACTTAGAAAAATACCATTTTTTTTTGAACAGATTAAAAAATCTATATTTTAGATTTAATTAATAATCCGCCTGAAGCAAATGATAAGTTAATGGATTTATTTAAAAAAGATAATAGGAATTTCGTAGACCTATAAGGTAAGGCCGGGCCTCTATACAACTATAAACTATGCGTGTATAATGCCGATATAATATAAGAATAACAACATATAGGGTGTATATTATGCCAAATAATAATGAGCTTTATGAGGCTGCAAAGAACGGCCAGCTAGACCTAGTCAAAAACCTGGTTGAGAGTGGTGCGCAACTGGATGCTGCTAATACTGTAGATCTGGACTATCCAGGCGCGACAGCAATTTGGATTGCTGCAAAAAATCAGAAATGGGATGTAGTTGAATATTTACTTGATAAATATTTACTTGATAAAATCGTAAGCATTAACAACATGCCAACCTGGTTAGAATACAAAGGTGAGACACTGCTTCATTTAGCTGCTGGTTTCGGCAATCTAGACCTAGTTGAAAAACTGAATAATCTAGGTGTAGATTTGGACGCTGTTGCTACTGGAAACTCGCAACTCCCAGGCGCGACACCAATTTGGATTGCCGCGTTCCGCTCACAGTGGCACGTAGTTAAATACTTAATCACAAATGGCGCAACCCTTTCTAAAACTCCAACCGCGGGAGAATTCAAAAATAAGACTCTGCTTTATTTGGCTGCGGAGCAGGGCGAGCTAGACATAGTGGATATGCTGGTTACCAAAGGTGTAAAACTGGATACTGCCGATACTGAAGATCTGCAATTTCCAGGCGCGACACCAATTTGGATTGCCGCGTTTAAATCACACTGGTATGTAGTTTTATATCTGCTAGAAAAAGGCGCAAAGCTTACTGAAACTCCAATTGGGGGATTATACAAAGATGTTACGTTGTTTTATTTCTCTTTAAGAACTGTCAATCTAGATCTAGACCCACTTGAAGAGCTAATTGTAAGAGGTGCTGATGTTAGCGATTTTATTGACGATATCCCTCCTTATAATTTATCGTCGCTAATAACCTCGTTAGAGGAAAAGTATCTGTACAATACAAAAGATAATCCATTAGCCGCAACAGTGCTTGCTACTATTATTTTACTAAGAAAAAAATTTTATAGCCTCATAAAACCTGAAGGGCTTCTTACCTTAAAAGCACCAGAAACTAATGACCATAATACTACATTTGCTAAAGAATCACTTAATTCACAACATGAGCAAATAAAGCAGTCCGCATTTAATGTAATTAACAAACACATGTTAGATATGCTTGGGCGTTTTAAATCTAAAAAGATTAGTAATTTATTCTCTGAAATAGAAAAGCGTGAAATAACAACTTTATCTGAATCTGGGGACGAAATAAAACAAATAAATAACTGCATAAATGATCTTAGATTTGCTTGTGATTGCATGGCAGCTATTACCCCAGAAAATATTGCTACTCTACTAAAAGATGGCAACATTAAAGGGGAAGCCTCAGAAATGAACTTTAAAGTAGGGCATATAGCACTACGCCTTGCTCGTCTGCAAAAAAAATATCCCACGTACGATAGCTTTGAAACCGCTGTGCTTGCCAATATGAAAATACCCCCTGGGCAAAAGATTGATCTTTCAAAGCGAGATAAAGCATATTTGCAATTACAATATGTTGCTATATCTGACGCAGAAATTAGACCTAATCTTAATAAGACTTTAGAGGCAGAACTTTTAAAAATAAGCAACACAGTTGCTAAATACAACGCCCCTGCCAAAATTCTAGATGCAGTAAATAAATATAAAGGCAGCCTAAGTAATGATGACAAAATAAAGCTAGAAAATGTCCTAAGTCAATCTCTTATACTGCTAGTTGCTGAGGTTGATTTAGATGCAATTTATAGAGTGGTACATAATATTATAGGCACACTTAATAATTATCGTAACAATCTTTCAATTCTAGATGCCAAGCAGCTGCTTAATAAATTAAAAGCAGAGTATGATATTGAGCTCAATCGGCCTGCTCCGGCGCGCCATAATAATAAACTTTATGAAGCTGCAAAGAACGGCCAGCTAGATCTAGTCGAAAGCCTGGTTGAGGGTGGTGCGCAACTGGATACTGCCAATACTGAAGATCCGGACTATCCGGGCGCCACAGCAATTTGGATTGCTGCAAAAAATCAGAAATGGGATGTAGTTGAATATTTACTTAATAAATATTTATTTGAAAAAAGCGCAGACCTTAACAAAGCCCCAACCGGGGGAGAATACAAAGGTGCTACACTGCTTCATTTGTTTGCAGGTTTCGGCAAGCTGGACCTAGTTGAGAATCTATATAATAGAGGTGTTGATCTGGATACTGCCGGTACTGGAAATCCGCACACCCCAGGTGCAACAGCAATTTGGATTGCTGCGTTAGGCTTACAGTGGCACGTAGTTAAATACTTAATCGAAAATGGCGCATCACTTTCTAAAGCTCCAACGGGGGGGGGATACAAAGATGTTACACTGCTTTATTTAGCTGCGCAGCATGGACAGGTTGACATAGTTAAAGAGCTAATTAATAAGCATGTAAATTTGGATATCGCCACTGTTGGAAATCTGAGCTATCCAGGCGCACCAGGCGCGACAGCGGCTTGGGTTGCCGCGTTTAACTCACATTGGGACATAGTTATAGCTTTGCTCGAAAGTGGTGGCGTAACCCTTGCTAAATCTCCAACCGAGGGAGATTTCAATGATATTACGCTGCATGATTTAGCCGTACAGCAACGCAAGTTAGGCTTTGTTGGCCACCTCTTAAAATCTGCTCTTCCAGGCGCGACACCAATTTGGATTGCCGCGCTAGATTTACGCTGGGATTTAGTTCGTTATATGTTAAAAGGGGGCGCCGACTTTACTAAAGTCCCAACATGGGGTAGATACAAAGATATTACACTACTTTATTTGGCCTCACAGGCGGGGCAGCTAGATTTAGTTAAAGATTTGGTTGAAAAAAATGCAGCGCTGGATACTGCCGCTACTGCACATAATATAACTGAGGGTTTGGGCTTTCCAGGCGCGACAGCAATTTGGATTGCTGCTTTCAACTCACACTGGGAAGTAGTTACATATCTATTAGAAAAAGGCGCAGACTTTACTAAAATCCCAACAGGAGGGGAATACAAAGGTATTACACTACTTTCTTTACTTTCACAGAAAGGCCAGTTAAGGCGGTTAGATCTACTTGAAAAATTAATTGTAAGAGGTGCTGATGTTAGCAGTATTATTAGCCGTATCGATTCTGATTATTTACTGCCACTAGTAACTTCGTTAGAAGACAAGTATCTGCACAAGACCCAAGATAAAGAGATAAACCCAACAGTGTTTGCTGCTATTATTTTTCTAAGAAAAGAACTTTATAATCGCGCTAAGGATAAGGGTGACATCCTACGTGCACCAGAAACTAGTGATACTGATATGACCTTCGCGATAAAATCACTATCTAAAGTAAAAACATATTTCGAAAAAAATAATCAAGGAAATATACCAGAATTTTCTAAGGCTGTCCTCTCTATACGAGAGATGCTTATTGAGCGAATACAAAAATCTAACCCAGAGCCGACAGTGAGGGATAGTCTTACTCCATTTAATAAAGATGAATTCTTTTTCGCTCATGACAAAAATGATATATCGCATTTGGCTCTTTTGTGGATAGCATCTTTTGAAAATGATATTATGTTCAGCGCTGGCTCAGCTACAACTGATTCACTCATCAAAGAAATGCTGTGTTATATAGTTGCTTGCCGGGATAATCTACAAGTAAATGGGGGTGCTAGTCGCGAAGCCACAGAAATAGAGTACGCCTTAGTTTTACAGTTAAGTAATTTAATGCAGGCGCGAGGAGATGGAACGATTTCATGTGCATCTGGAACTCCTCGCGGTTTAAGGGTTGTATTGGATGTGTATTTGCGCCTAAAGCAACCTCAGCACTTACAACATGAACAGGTAAAACAATCTGCATTTAATATAATTAACAATGTCATGTTAAATACATTTAAGGTTTTAAAAGCTATACAGATAAATGGTAAGGGTGATGCAGATCCTGAACAAATAAATAAGCTCACAAATAATTTTAAATTTATTTGTGATTACATGGCTGATATTGGCTCACACAATATTGATACTTTGCTAAAAGATGGGGTCATTGATGGGGCTGCCTCGGGAAAGAGTCTTCTAATATTTAATTTTATCCAAGGTCTTGCCAATGTGCAAAAAAGCTATCCCAAGTACGATAGATTTGAAGACGCTGTACTTACCGATATGCAAATACTCTATGGAAAAAAGATTGTCCTTTCAGCTCAAGATAAAGCATATTTGAGGTTACAATATGTTTCTATATCTAATGAAGAAATTAGACCTAAGTTTTATGAGACTTTAGAGACAGAACTTTCAAAATATGATTCTAAAGCAAAACGACTTCGTCCGTGTTAAATGAGCTGCATATCTTGCATTTACTTCAAGTTTGAACAATTTGTAGTCATCTAAAGATAATAGGAATTTCGTAGACCTATAAGGCCCGGCCTCGCATCGAAATATGTAAATTGGTTCGCAATGGTTCAATTGGTTTAAAAAACAATAAACATTAGGACTTATTGAACCATTTGTGCTAAAATAAACCAAATGGTTCATAAAAGATATTATTAAATATGCGTTACCCAGAAACCGAATCAAATACTTTAGAATTTAAACGTGAACTACCACGTAATAACCAGGTGGTCAAAACTATCATAGGGTTCTGTAATTCTTTTGGCGGCAGGTTAATAATAGGGATATCTGATAATGGGGAGATTGTTGGCATCCCGGAGGACGAAATTGAAGCGATGACGGTATCATTAGAGCAATCCATTTTTGACGCTTGCAACCCTACTATTATCCCTCGCATATATACGCAAAGATTTAACGATCAGATCGTTATGGTTATAGAAGTAGCGGAGGGTATGAATAAACCATATTATCTGCGTTCCGAGGGTACAGATAATGGTACATATATTCGTTTAGATCGTCATACTATGCAAGCGAGAGAAGATATTATTAAAGAGCTGTCTTGGAAAACTCATGGTATTGATTACGAAAGGCTGCCAATATATCGAGCAACAATAGAGGATTTGGATAATAAGCTAATCAATAAATTTTTGTCAGAGCGTAAAAATAGAGGGATTGCACAACTAGACGAACAAACTTTGAGAGCATACGATATTATTACGTATGATCAAGCACGTAAATATCCAAGTGTGCTAGGAGTTTTGTTATTTGGGCATAACCCGCAACAATATGTATCGGAAGCGATGATCATATGCTCGCATTTTAAGGGCGTAGAAGGTCGTGAAGCTGTTGCAACTGTTGATTGTGAAGGGACATTATTTAATCAATTTAATCAGGCATATTCCTTTATTGTTAGCCGTATATATCGATCATTTACGATACAAGGATTAAAGCGTCAAGAGGAATTGGAAATTCCCGAAGAGGCTATTAGAGAAGCATTATTAAATTTAATTGTACATCGAAATTATCATATGAAAGCCCCATCAAAAATAGCAATCTACGATGACCGCATAGAATTTTATAGCCCTGGGCAATTTCCAGGTCAATTTAATCCAACATATCTATTATCTGGGGTAAGTAGTTTACGCAATCCTGGAATATGTAAAATTTTACGGGAAGCAGACTATATAGAAAAATTGGGTAGTGGTTTTATTACTATATTTTCAAGTTATAAAAAGCGTGGCCTTAAAGTACCGCAGGTAATTGATGGTGGCATCTTTGTTAAATGTATATTACCAAGAGAAATGCAAGATGATGATGGGATTATTATACTTGATAATTTTGCAAAAATACAAGAATTATTCAAAACTCGCAAGGAATATACTGCTAATGAAATAGCCCATCACTTAGACGTATCGCATACAACAATTATTCGTTGGTTGAATAAAATGATCGCCCAAGGCATATTGATGCGAACTGGGCAACGCCGCAACATTAAATATCTTTTAAAGCAGATGAAAGTTTGAATCAGCTGTATATCTTGCATTTACATCCAAAACAAGATAGCATGCTAAATTTTCCGCACCTGGTAAGATACGATGCTAGTAATCAACAATTTATCCATGAACTATGGCGGTCGCGATTTATTTAGTGACGTCAGCCTTAATCTACAGCCCAAACAACGCTATTGTATTGTTGGGGCTAACGGCAGTGGTAAGTCAACTTTCTTGCGCATTTTATCTGGTGAAGAAGCTGCATCTGGCGGCACGGTCGATGCTGCTAACAAAGGCCGAATTGGCTTTTTAAAACAAGATCATTATAAGTACGAACACGATATAATTCTCAATGTAGTACTACAAGGGCGTCCTATATTATGGGATGCGACGATCGAGAAAGAACAATTATTACAAAAAGCAGAGCTTACTGACGAAGATGGTATGCGTTTGGCACATTTGGAACACGAAATCTCGGAACAAGATGGCTACACCGCAGAAACTTTAGCGCAAACTATTTTGGTAGGGTTGGGTATTCCGCAAGAAAAGCACTATGATGAAATGCACGTGTTATCTGGTGGCTTCAAGCTCCGGGTATTATTAGCGCAAACATTATTTTCCCAACCCGAAATTTTATTATTAGACGAACCAACTAACCATTTGGATATTGCCGCAATTCGCTGGCTGGAATTATATTTACAACAAGATTTTAAAGGTGTGCTGATTATAGTGTCGCATGATCATGACTTTTTAAATAATCTGGCCACCTGTATATTGGATGTGGACTATGGCACTATCATGGAATACCCAGGTAACTTTGATTGCTTCGAGGCTGCCAAAAATTTAGCTGCTGATCAAAAAATAAATGAAGTAAAACAACAAGAACGACAAATCGCGCACCTGAAAAAATTTGTAGATAAATTTGGAGCTTCAGCGAGTAAGGCAACTATGGCGCAATCGCGTCTTAAAATGATTGATAAAATTAAATTAACCGAAATCGTTACTTCAAGCCGTCAAGCGCCACATTTTGGATTTTCAATCAAACGTCCATCCGGAAAACATGTGCTACAGATTAATAAAATCGATCATAGTTATGATGGCGTTAACAAGGTATTAAAAAATGTTAAGTTTAGCGTTGAGCGTGGCGAAAAAATTGGTATTATCGGCCAAAATGGTATTGGTAAATCAACTTTACTTAAATCATTGTTAGGTGATTTAAAAGCTGATTTTGCTGAATTTGAATGGGGCTATGAATCGCAAATAGGCTATTTTTCACAAGATCATCACGAAATTATGAAAGAAAAAACCAGTATTTATGAATGGCTGCTAAACAATTGTAACGGCGTGGATGATAAAACCGTGCGCGCTGTACTTGGCAGCATGCTATTTACTAAAGACGATGTACATAAGAGTTTAAATACCTTAAGTGGTGGTGAAGCAGCACGAGTGCTATTTGCAAAACTTAAGCTTGAACAAGGTAACGTATTGGTACTTGATGAACCAACTAATCATTTAGATATGGAAACTATAGCGGCATTAGCAGATGCGTTACATACGTATCCTGGCACTCTATTAGTAGTAAGCCATGATCGACATTTCTTAAACAAAGTATGTTCGCGAGTTATTGTACTACAGCACAATAAAGTCTCTGATTATAGCCTTAGTCATGGGGTTCACTTAGAGGAAGTTTGCGCGCGACATTTTAGTTTTTAAAGCAATGTGTTAACATGTCGCCTACCTTAAGGCGAGATCAGCAGTTTGATGAAAAAATTATCTCTAAAAGTTACGTTGCTATTAATTGGTTTGATGTCATTTAATTCACTAATGGCGTTTGACTCGTTTGTTGTTAAAAAATTTAAAATAGAAGGCAATCAACGTTTATCAGATGATGCGGTATTAGAAGAATTACCAATCAATATTGGTGATACTGTAACCGCTGCTAAATCTAGTGCCGCAATTCATGATTTATTCAAAACCGGATTTTATCAAGACGTAACTCTAGAGCGTGATGGCAATACGTTGATTATAAAGGTGATAGAGCGCCCTTCAATTGGCAAGCTGGAAATAACTGGTTTAAAAAATAAAGATGATGTTAGCAAGATCCTGAAAGATAATAACGTTGCGGAAGGTCGTGTTTACGATCCAAATGTTATAAGCAAAGTTGAAAAAGAAATTATACGTGATTATCTAACTAAGCAGCGTTATGGCGTGCGAGTAGAGACCAAAGTCACTCCTGAAGAGCGTAACCGTGTTGCTTTAGAAATTGATATTTATGAAGGTACTGTAGCGACAATCAAAGAAATTAAATTTGTCGGTAACAATGCGTTTTCTTCCAGCGTGTTGCGACGCCAGATGTATCATAAAACTAAAAATGTTCTTTCTTGGTTTGATAAATCAGACCATTATTCCAAAGAAAAATTAGCTGCAGATTTAGAAATGCTACGTTCCTATTACATGGATCATGGCTATATCAATTTTAAAGTAGAATCGACCCAAGTTTCTTTAAGCGTTGATAAAAATTATGTCTATTTAACAATTAATGTTTCTGAAGGCGAACAGTTTTATTTCAAAAAAATTAGTTTAGAAGGCGATATGGTAATCGATCGCGATCAGATGCAAGCTGTTATCGATAAAAAAATTAAACCAGGCAGCGTGTTTTCCACGCATAAAGTATTGCAGGTAAAAGAACAATTAGAAGACATGTTAGGCAAAGAGGGTTATAGCAAGGCCGAAGTACGTTTGGTAGACGATGTCGACCCAACAAACCGCATGATTAATCTTAAATTTGTGATCGACGCACATAAGCGTATTACTGTGCGGCGGATATCTTTTACTGGTAACTTATTAACACAGGATAAAGTGTTACGTCGTGATGTCGAGCAGTTTGAAGGCAGTTGGATCGCTACCGATAAGATCAAACAAAGTAAAGACAATATTATGCGCGATGGCTATGCTACCAATGTCGACATACAATCATTGCCAGTGCTAGATAAAGATGATCAAATCGACTTGTTATATAAGATCGATGAACAACGTACAGCACAAATATCAGCCGGTATATCTTACTCCGCTGCAGAAAGTATCGGCTTTAATGTAGGCGCGGATCTCAAAAATTTTGTTGGCACGGGTAAAGATATAAACTTTATGTTTAATCATGGCAAAGCAATTCAAACTTACATGCTTGGCTATAATAACCCATACTTTACTGAGTCTGGTGTTGGGATGGGGTATAACATTTATAATACCCAAAGTAATCTAAGTAAAACTTCTGAAGTTTTTGATTATAAGGTCGACGTGACTGGTTTTAACATGGTATGGAACTTTAGGGTCGCGCAATATGATAACATTAGAATTGGGGGTGGTTTAGACCACTCTGTGCTAAAGATGAACTATAGCGTTTCGCCGACGCAAGCACAATATTTTGCGCGTGCTTATAATAGCGGCCAACCCTATGCTGCAGGTAACATGGCGCTTGGCTTTAAAGAGTATTATTTTACGCTAGGGATGATCCATAATAGCCTTGATAATTATCTGTTCCCAACCAAGGGGCTTTCTACAGCTATTGATTTTAAATTTAATATCCCATCCTCAGAATTACGAATTTATAAAATTGACTACGATATTGGCTGGTTCAAAACTATATACGAACCTTATGTTTTGAATCTTGGGGTAACGGTTGGTTATCAAAATGTTTATAACGATAAACCATTCCCGTTTTTTAAACACTACTATCTAGGTGGTGCTGATAGCGTGCGCGGCTTTGAAGAGCGTTCCTTGGGGCCACGCAGTTCTTTAGGCCAACCTTTCGGCGGTAACGTCGTTATAGATGGGCGGGCGCAGGTAATATTCCCACCACCTTTTGTGCCTGATACTAAAACAGTGCGTATGGCCTTGTTTTTAGACGCCGGGCAGGTATATGATACGCATAATCATGCCAATGGACAGGGAGCAGAGCCCTTTAATCCTAAAGGTATAAGGTACGCTTCTGGGGTATCGCTAGTTTGGAATACCCCACTAGGAATGCCAATATCTGTAAGCGTTGCTTGGCCATTGAATAAAAAGCCTGGCGATGATTTGAAGGTGTTTGCATTTAGTTTGGGAACACAGTTTTGATAGTTGACTTTATTGGAGGCCGCCTTGAAACGAATTAAAAGTATTAATTTATTAGTTGCTCTAAGCTTGGTTTTAGCTAGCAGCTTTGCTTATGCTGACTTTAAAATTGGTTTAGTTGATAAGCAAGTTTTGGGGCAGGATTCACTGTATGCCAAAAGCGTGCATGAAAAAATGAAAAAAGAATTTTCGGCACGTCAAGAGGCTTTGATTGCCAAAGAAAAAGAATTAATGACTAAGTTCGAAGCTTTAGAGCGCGATAAAGATGTTTTATCTGAATCTGAACGCGTTAAAAGGGAGCGTGAATTAGGTAAGATGAAACAATCTTTGCAGGAAGAAAGTGAAGCATTCCAACATGACGTTATGCAACGCCAAGAAAAAGAAGGCGCAGCGTTTGAGAAAATAGTTGGTGATGTATTATCTGAAATTGCTAAAGAAGAAAAGCTAGACTTGATTCTACAACAACAGGTTGCCGTGTATAGTAACCGCAAAGCCGATTACACATATAAGGCATTGCAAGCACTAGACAAGCGTTACAAAGAAGCTAAAAAATAAAATAAATATATGGCATTGAAACTAAATAAGCAGTTTACATTAGCGGAGCTCGCCACCAACATTGGTGCCGAGCTTTCTGCTATTGTAAATCCAAACATAGTAATAGACTCTATTGAAAAATTAGAGACTGCTGGGCCTGGCAGTATTAGTTTTTGTACGCATGCTTCTTACCATAAGCTTTTGGAGACTACGAATGCTAGTGCAGTATTGCTTGCAGAATCTGAAGCAGAAACATGTAAAGTGCCAGTATTAATTTCTGAGAATCCACGTTTAGCATTAGCAAAATTATTAGGTTTATGTGTTCCAGATGTCAGCACAGAAGCAGTAGATCTAATCCATCCGAGTGCGGTACTTGGTGCTAATGTTACTTTGGGTCGCAATGTTAAAATCGGCCCTCACTGTACAGTGGGCGATAATTGCAGCCTAGGGGATGACACTGTTCTTAAAGCTAATGTAGTGCTGTATCATGGCGTTACGCTTGGTAAACGTTGCGCTGTACACAGCGGTACAGTGATTGGATCTGATGGTTTTGGCTATGCAGTAGACGAAAAAGGTAATTGGGTAAAGATGCCGCACTTAGGTGGCGTTATAATCGGTGATGACGTGGAAATTGGCAGTAACACTAGTATTGATCGCGGCATGATCGACGATACAGTGATTGGCAATAGAGTAATAATAGATAACTTAGTACAAATTGGCCACAATGTTAATATCGGCGACAATACAGCTATTGCCGGTTGTGTCGGGATTGCCGGTAGCGCTACCATTGGTAAGTATTGCTTAATTGGCGGTGCCTCCAGTATTGCGGGACATATATCATTAGCAGATAAGGTGCATATAACTGCAACTTCTGCGGTAAGTAATACTATCAATAAAGCTGGAGTGTATTCATCGGGATTGCCCGCACGTGAAAATAGCGATTGGCGTCGTAGTGTTGCAAGGTTTTTAACTATCGATAGCATGGCAAAAAGAATTCGGGATTTAGAAAAAACTATAATTACGGAAGCAGTTACTAACAACACTCAGAATGGTTATAAAAAATGAACGAAATGAACATACAAGAGATCCTCAAATTTTTACCACATCGTTACCCATTCTTATTGGTCGATCGAGTTATTTCTATGGATTTGGATCAATCTATTGTTGCAATCAAAAATGTTACTTTTAATGAGCATTTTTTTCAAGGGCATTTTCCAGAAAAAGCAGTTATGCCTGGTGTATTAATAATAGAAGCATTAGCTCAGGCTGCTGGTATTTTGGCTTATAAGAGCATGGATTGGTCACCTAATGATTCTTTATTTTATTTGGGTGCCGTTAGTGATGTAAGATTTAAAAGAGTGGTGTTGCCAGGCGATCAATTAAAATTAACAGTAAAAACACTAAAAAGACGTAGTAATGTATGGAAATTTACTTGTGAGGCATTTGTAGATGGTGAGTCCGCTTGTTCTGCAGAAATAACATGTATGGAAGGGCCTGTACAGTGATTAGTAAACAAGCAGTGATAGATCCTCGTGCAACATTAGCCGCAGATGTAGAAGTTGGGCCTTTTGCGGTTATTGGACCGAATGTCGAAATTGATAGTGGCACAGTAATTGGGCCGCACGTGGTAATTATGGGGCCAACTAAAATTGGTAAGAATAATCGTTTTTATCAATTTTCTTCCATTGGTGAGGATTGTCAGGATAAAAAATATCATGGCGAAGATACGCGTTTAGAGATTGGTGATAACAATATATTTCGTGAAGGTTGCACTGTGCACCGTGGCACGCTACAAGGTGGTGGTCTTACAGCAATTGGTAATGATAATTTATTTATGGTTAATACGCATGTGGCGCACGATTGTATAATTGGTAATCATGTAATATTTTCTAATAATGCAGCCATAGCGGGGCATGTTCAAGTCGGCGACTACGCCAGCCTGGGTGGTTTTGTTGGTGTACATCAATTTTGTTTGATCGGTGCGCATAGCTTTGCTGGCGGTGGTAGCATGATTATGAAGGATATTGCGCCATTTGTACGTGTGTTTGGTAATCCGGCGCAAACTCATGGTCTAAATACAGTTGGTTTGGCGCGGCGTGAGTTTTCTCCAGAAGTCATGAGTGCGTTAAAACAAGCTTATAAGATTGTCTTTAGAAATAGTGTTACCGTAAGTGATGCGATTGAAAAGCTAAATGAGTTAATAGTAACCTATCCGGAAGTCTCGATAATGCGTGATTTCCTCCAGAAATCAGAACGCGGGATTACTCGTTAAGTATGGTTAGGAAAGTAATTGTCGTCGTAGGCGAGCCATCTGGTGATCGTCTAGGCGCACAATTAGTGCGTGAATTACGCCGTATGCATCCAAATATCGAAGTTGAGGGTGTCTTTGGTCGTGAAATGATCGATGCTGGTTGCGTCCAGTTATGCAGCATGGATACATTATCTGTAATGGGCTTAGTCGAACCTTTATTAAGTTTGCCTAGCATTTTAAAAATGCGTAAGTGGTTAATTAATTATATTCTTAGTGATCCACCAGATTTATACATTGGCATTGATGCACCAGAATTTAATTTAAATATTGAAAAAGTTTTGCATAAATTTGGCATCCAAACTGCGCATTATGTAAGTCCAAGTGTGTGGGCATGGCGCCAGGGGCGTATAAAGAATATAAAGCGCTCTGTAGACTTAATGTTAACTTTGTTCCCTTTTGAAGCACAGTTTTATAAAGATCACGATGTACCAGTGTGTTATACCGGGCATCCAACGGCCGATAAAATTCCTTTGGTAGTCGATCGTAGTGCTGCTAAATCTGAGCTAGGCTATTTTGATAGTGACACCGTCATTGCTATATTACCTGGCAGTCGTAATAGCGAAATAAAGCACATGACACCATTATATCTAAAGACCATGCAACGTTGTTTTGCGGCTAATTCGAACTTAAAATTTGTAATGCCATTGGTGCAGCCCGCTTATGTGGAGTATGTTGAATTTTTGAAAAACAAGTTGGCACCAGAATTAATTATTAAATATGTAATTGGTGATAGTTACAAAGTTATGAGTGCTGCAGATTTTGCAATAGTAACTTCTGGTACGGCAACATTAGAGATGTTGCTGCATAAAGTGCCGATGATAGTTGCTTACAAAACCGATTGGCTTACTTACCATATTGTAAAACGCTTAGTTAAGACTAAATATATTGCGCTGCCTAATTTATTGGCAAATGCACCACTGGTAGCTGAATTTATTCAAGGGCAGGCGAATCCTATGCAGCTTGCTACTGCGTTGTTAGAATTAATGAATGATCACGAACTACAATATAAACAAGTTACTGAATTTAACAGGTTACATAAAGATTTAGCGCAGGATGCGAGTTTAGTTGCAGCTAAAGCTATTAGCGAAATGATTTATATATAAGGATATAACATGCTTATTGCTGGGGTTGATGAGGTGGGTTACGGTGCCTTGGTTGGTGACGTGGTTGCTGCAGCGGTGATCTTACCACCAGATCATGGTATTAAAGGCATTAAGGATTCAAAACAATTAACAGCTACCAAACGCGAAGACTTATTTGAAAAAATATGTGCTAAAGCCGTAGCATGGCATATTGCTGCTGCTACGCATTTAGAAATCGATAAGCTAAATATTCTACATGCTGCGTTATTAGCAATGCGCCGTGCTATAATTGGTTTAACTGTAGCGCCAGATAAAGTTTTAGTCGACGGCAACCGTTGTCCGGATGTGCCATTTTTGTGTGAAGCAATAGTGCAGGGTGATCGCACTATAGAGCAAATATCAGCGGCATCGATTTTGGCTAAAGTATTTAGAGATCGACAAATGGTAGATTTGGATCTAAAATACCCCGGCTTTGGTTTTGCACAGCATAAAGGCTATGGCACAGCGATGCATCTTGAAGCAATTCAAGAACTAGGTCCAATTCGCCAGCATCGTCGTAGTTATGCGCCGATAGCTAGAGCTTTGCAGGAGCTTAGTGAGGTTGAAACGATTTTATAATAACAATGGGTGCCAGACATGCCACAGATAAGCGGATTATTTGCATTTATACAACAGTCTATTAATGATGGGACTATAAACGACTTTTCTATAGATAAAAATTATGAATTAAAAGAAAGAACAGGTAAACCTTCATTTTATCTTTTAAAAAATGAAGCTATGGCTAATGAACCTAACCCTTTTAGTGATTATGGTTTTATTGCTAAAGATGCAGGCCATATACGTATTGATAGTGAATATTCTGATTTTTATTGTCATG
>Ga0206900_1163_pt1 | contig 16046 bp, 19 predicted proteins | sample Alteio_BWOrgHeat_46_FD_153235 | JGI IMG/M metagenome (GOLD analysis project Ga0206900, IMG submission 153235) | Enriched cells from forest soil in Barre Woods Harvard Forest LTER site, Petersham, Massachusetts, United States -... | ecosystem: Environmental > Terrestrial > Soil > Temperate forest >... | reverse complement strand
CAAATATAGGTGTAAAGTAACCAAATAAAATTGGTAGTAATAAACATGCCGAAAAATAGCTTTTGCAGATTAACCATGCGCTTTCTACTCTGCCATCAAATAAAATAGAAATTAAAATTGTGAGCAACGCTGTAATTATTATTGATACAGTGCGTTGTAGTTTAATATTTTTAAATCTAACAATAGGAAAATCATACATTAATATATTACTAGCAATAAATAAAAAAGAATCTAAGGCGGCTATAATTGCAGCTGCAATACTTGCTAATAATAAACCTTTAAATCCCACGGGTAACAATTGTATGCCATAAGTCATATATGCATATAATGATTCAGCTTCAGGGATTACTGCTTTGGCATACATTGCTCCAAAAGTTGTGCAAATATCAAACATAAACCAAATAAATGTAGAAATTAAGATGCCTTGAGTCGCAACGCGATTACTAGCCGCAGCCATGCAGCGTTGATAAAAAGAAGGGCTAATAAAAGTAGTGGTACATGCTATTAGAAACCACACAAGTGTAGTGGGTAGGGTCTTAGTGCCACAAGGTTTAAAATAACTAGCAGGTAAATTTTCTTGTAAAAATCGCAGCCCTCCAAAATTGCGGATAGAAAATAATAAAACTAAACTCACCCCAAAGCACATTATTATAAATAAAGCTACATCAGAGTACACAATGGAGCGTAAGCCACCTGATACCGCATATAACACAATAAAACACACCCCGACACCAGTGGCTTGAAATAAAGTAAGTGGTAAGAAGCATTGTAGTAATAGGCCAATACTCATGGCATAGGTAATAGGGAGGGTTTTAAAAAAAACTAAAATTGCTGTTAATTTGCCGGATTTGTTACCGTAGATATTTTTTACAAGTTCTGGTAACGATACCGCATCATAAGATCGAATTTTTTTTACTAAATATAATGCAAAAACAATATAGGTTATGTACCAAAAGATGCCTTGCGTGACCAAATTATAGATCCCTTGTTCAAACGCAATTTGGGTGACACCAAAAATATTGCCATACCATGTAGCTGCAAGTGTAGATATAAATAATGGTAAAGTTAATTGCCGCCCCATTAGTAGATATTCTAAAAGAGATGCTTGTTTATTTGTAGTAATATCTGGAATGGATTTTTTAGTACGGTTACCATATAAGATTAAGGACAAACACAGGCAACATGTTATAGCAAACACTAGCCAATCAAGACCGGTCAAATATGCTGCAGCATCAATTTTATTATAAAATACAGGTATATTCACGCTCCCTCCGCTGGTATGATCCAGATCAGGTTATTAGGGTATGTCTCAGTCGTGGCTTGAATTTAGCCGCAACACCCCTGGTGTTTAAAGATTGGCATAGTAGCGGTGAGTGGCTGTAATGTCAATAGATTAGTTCTTTGATGGTGCTAACAGTAAACCTAGCTCAAATAATCCCCACATGGGCAGGGCTAATAGAATTTGCGAAATTACATCTGGTGGTGCCAATAGCATTCCTAGTACGAAAGCTAAGACAATCATATGGCGTCTTTTAGCGGCCAATTGTTGCTTTGAAACAATCTTAAATCGTATCAATAGGCTAGTAATTACAGGGATCTGAAATGCTATACCAGATGCAACAGCAATAGTAACTAGAAAATCTAAATAACTAGCAATATCGAGCATTACAGTTACGCCATTTGGAGCGCTATTGGTGAAAAAGTTAAGTGCAATCGGGCTTACGATTAAAGTTCCAAATAATATCCCTAGATAAAACAATACACAACTTAAAAAAATAACCGGTATAATATTCGCGCGTTCATATTTGTATAAGCCAGGTTTAACAAACATCCAAATTTGATATAGTAAATATGGTGCACATAATAATAAAGCACAGATAAAACTTAATTGTAACGGGACCATAAATGGTGCAGTAACCTGGGTAGTTATTATCTGTGTGTCTGCTGGTAGGTGAGTTAAAATTGGTTTTGATATTAAAGTATATAGCGTGTTTGAGTAGTAAAAACACACCGTAAACGCAGCGCCTAGTACGAAGAAGCTGCGTTTTAATCTATATAGTAGCTCGTCAAAATGCTGCTTCACAGCTATTCTTTGGTATCGCTTTCTTCGCCGTTTAAGCCTTTTCTAAAACTACGTACTGCTTGCCCTAGATCTTCACCTATGCTGCGCAGTTTCTTGGTTCCAAAGAGTACTAATACGATTAAAAAAGTTAATAATAATGATCCTGGGCTAAAGCTGTTTAACATCATATTCTCCTGCTAATAAATGAAAGTGTAAATGATCAACTTCTTGGCCGCTGTCTCTACCAGTGTTAATGATAGTTTTGAAACTGTGGAGCCCTTGTTGTTTGGCAATAGCCGGTAATAGCTGTACCATATGGCCCATAAGCTTAGTATCATGCTCTTCTAGTGAGTTAAGACTGGGAATATGTTTTTTGGATGTAATTAATAAATGTGTCGTAGCTTTAGGACGTATATCTGCAAACACAACCACTAGCTCATCTTCATAAATAAATTTAGTATCCATTTCCCCCGCGATTATTTTACAAAATATACAATCAGACATTTAAAATCCTCATCATTATTAAAGTTACTAAAGACGCTGATACCGCTCCTAAAGCAAAATAATACCAAACAGAAGGTTTTATAGCTATGGCATTATGCGTAATTTGTGGTGCCCCCTGTAGAGTTTTATAAATTAATCCTGGTAAGTCTGGCATCTTTTCTAGCCAATAAGGTCCTAAGGACTTAATTTTTCTAAATAAGAATTTTTTGCCGACTCTTTTACGCATCCATTCTTCTAAAAATGGCTTAGCTGTGCTCCAAAGATCTAAGTCAGGATATAATTGTCGACCCAACCCTTCGACACTGATTAATGTTTTTTGTAATAAAATTAACTGTGGTTGGATTTGCATATCAAATCTGCGCGCAGTTTGAAATAAACGTAGCAATGTTTTGCCGAATGAAATTTCTTTTAAGGGTCGTTCAAATATAGGCTCGCATACGCAACGTATTGCCGATTCGAATTCATCAATGCGAGTGTGTTTAGGAACCCAGCCAGACTCAACGTGTAATTCAGCAACGCGACGGTAATCACGCTTAAAAAATGCTAAAAAATTTTCTGCTAAATAATGTTGATCTTCTGGGCCTAATGTTCCCATAATTCCAAAATCTAAAGCTAAATATTGTGGATTACTTGGATTTTCTAAAGAAACCCAGACATTCCCAGGATGCATGTCAGCATGGAAAAAACAGTCCCTAAAGACTTGTGTAAAAAATATTTGTACGCCACGTTCTGCTAAGCATCGCAAATCAGTATTATTTGCTACAAGCATAGCGCGATTTGAAACTGGAGTACCGTAAATACGCTCCATGGTAATAATATCGGTTCTAGTATGTGACCAGTATATTTCAGGGACATATAACAGATGTGAGTCGGTAAAATTGCGGCGCAATTGTGATGCATTAGCTGCTTCGCGCATTAAATCTAATTCATCAACAATATTTTTTTTAATTTCTAATACTATTTCGTATGGTTTGAAGCGGCGCATTTGTGGCATAACAATGGCCATACAACGAGCTATTAACAGTAGAATATCTAAATCTTTTGCAACGTGTTTTTTTACATTTGGTCTAAGTATTTTTACTACGACATCAGTTCCATCTAACATTGTTGCCGCATGTACCTGGGCGATCGATGCTGATGCTAGCGGTGTATTATCAAAGTGTTTAAATAATTTAAGAATTGGTTTGCCTAGTGATTTTTCAACAGTAGTTTGGGCTAAAACGCCGCAAAATGGCGGCACTCGATCTTGTAGTTTTACCAATTCAGTTGCAATTTCTTCTGGTAACATATCAACACGTGTTGAAAGTAATTGCCCAAATTTAATAAAAATTGGACCTAATTCTTCACAAGCAAGACGCATGCGCAGACCGCGTGGTCTTTTAGTATTTATTAAATGTTTTATTAATATGTAATTGATATAAACTAAACGGTTAAGATGCCTAATTATTATCATATATTGTAACCTTAGCATCTAAGCGATCGACATCTAAGCGTAATTGATCGATTGCGTCAATAAATTCGTTCACTTCAAAATTAGTTGGTAATAGCCCGGATTCTTCTTGTAAGTATTCGGTAATCATGGCCTCTAAACTATTACTGCTGTGTGTGTGATATTGTTTTAATCTTGTTATTAAAACTCCGGCCTGGTGTGCAACCACATCACCTGAGTACTTGGATAGTTCCTCTTCCCAGTCAATGTTAAGAGTACTAAAAAACTTTAGTACGGCTTCAGCCACGTGTATATTGCCTTCAAGCATAATTTCTGTTTTATCTTGTGACACTGCAAGTTTAACAAAGCCTGAAAAGCTGCTATATATTTTAACGTCTATATGCTGCGGTTGGCTAGATGTAAACAATAGATTTTGATTTGTAAACGTGCAATACAGCTGCCAATTGGGGTAGTCTGTGCATGTTACAGCAATAATTTTACCTGCTAATGCCGTTAAACGAGAGTCTAGATCAGGATCTAGAGACAAATATTTATTTATAATTAATTGCAAAATCAAAATTTAAATCCTTTATGGATAGCACAGATCCCACCAGTTAAATTTTGATAATCACAATTTTCAAAGCCTGCAGTTTGGAGCATGGTTTTAAGGAGCTCTTGGTCAGGATGCATACGAATAGATTCAGCTAAATACTGATAACTATTTGCATCATTGGCTACTAGTTTCCCTAAAAATGGTAATACTTTGAATGAGTACAAGTCATATACAGTTTGCAATTGGTTATGTGTAGGCTTGGAAAACTCTAAAATTACTAAGCGACCGCCTGGTTTTAAAACTCTAAACATTTCACGTAGTGCCAAATCTTTTTGTGTGACATTGCGTAATCCAAATCCAATTGCAACACAGTCAAAACTATAATCAGCAAAGGGTAAGCATTCTGCATTAGCTTGCATAAATTCAATAGTTGCAATTTGCCCTTGATCAATCAGTTTTAACTTGCCAGCTCGTAGCATTTCTGCGTTTATGTCAGCTAATATTACGGAGCCATGGCCAGCTAATTGTTTAGCAAAGGCTGCTGTTAAGTCACCCGTGCCACCAGCTAGATCTAAAATTACTTGCCCTGGTTTAATGGCACAATGCTGTATTGCAATTTTTTTCCATAAGCGATGAATTCCTAATGACATTAAATCATTCATCAAATCATATTTTTTTGCTACCGAACTAAAAACTCGATCAACTAATTTAGTTTTTTCTTGCAGTGGCACTTGTTGGTAACCAAAATCTGTTGTAGCGCTGTCCATGAATTATTCCTATAGTATAAATCGGCTTAGATCTTGATCTTTACATAATGCACCAATTTGCTTGTCTACATATACTGCATCGATATTTATGGTGCTATCTTTAAGCTCACTGGCTCGGAAAGAAATATCTTCTAGTAACTTCTCCATAACAGTATGCAATCTACGTGCGCCAATATTTTCAGTGCTTTCATTTATTTGCCATGCCAAATTGGCCATTGTCTCTATCCCATCAAGTGCAAATTTTAATGTCACTCCTTCGGTAGCCAATAAAGCTGCATATTGATTCGTTAAACTCGCGTCTGGTTCGGTTAGAATGCGTATAAAGTCTTCAGGTTGTAGTGCTTTAAGTTCTACTCTAATAGGTAGGCGTCCCTGTAATTCGGGAATTAGATCTGATGGTTTTGACAAGTGGAATGAACCTGATGCAATAAATAAAATATGATCAGTTTTAACCATGCCGTATTTGGTTGTTACCGTGCAGCCTTCTATTAATGGTAACAAATCACGTTGTACGCCTTCGCGTGAGACATCAGCGCCACTACGCTCAGATCGTTGGGTAATTTTATCTATCTCGTCCAAAAATACAATTCCGGATTGCTCGACGCGTTCAATGGCAAGTGATTTTAAATCATCAAAGTTTACCAATTTATTAGCTTCTTCTTCACGTAATATTTTCTTAGCATCTTTAACACGAATCTTACGTGATTTAGTGCGATCATTCGAAATATTTTGAAATATGCTCTGTAATTGACTTGACATTTCTTCCATGCCAGGGGGGGCCATAATTTCGATTCCTACCGTGGATTGTGATACTTCTATTTCTATTTCTTTATCATCTAGCTCACCAGTATGTAATTTGCTTCTGAATAATTCTCGAGTTGCTTTGGCATCCTCACTGTTAATTTCTTCTGTATGCTTGGCGCTAGGTAGTAATGCATCAAGAATACGCTCTTTCGCTATTTCATTGGCTTTAGTTTCTACTTTAGCAACTGCTTCTTCTCGTGTTAATTTCATAGAAATATCTATAAGATCACGAATAATGGAATCGACATCACGTCCAACATATCCAACCTCAGTAAATTTGGTGGCTTCGATTTTTATGAATGGTGCATTAGCAAGTTTTGCTAAACGTCGTGCTATTTCAGTCTTACCAACCCCTGTTGGCCCAATCATAAGAATATTTTTTGGTGTGATTTCATTTTGTAGTGCTGGCTCGACGTGCATTCTTCTATGGCGGTTGCGTAATGCAATTGCTACCGCACGCTTTGCATCTTGTTGCCCAATAATGTGCTTATCTAATTCGGTCACAATTTCTTGTGGTAATAAGTCTGTAGATTTGTTGATACTCATATAGAACTTTCCAAAATTTCAATAGTACGATTTGTATTAGTGTATACACATATTTCTGCGGCAATCTGCAATGATTTTTCAACGATAGATTTTGCATCTAATTCAGTATTTTGTAACAATGCTTTTGCTGACGCTTGCGCAAATGCTCCCCCAGAGCCTATCGCAATTAAACCTTCTTCTGGCTCAATCACATCTCCATTACCAGTTATCAAAAGAGAATCTTTTTTGTCCGCTACGCATAAGATTGCCTCTAAACGGCGGAGAATTTTATCTGAACGCCAATCTTTGGCTAATTCTACAGCGGCGCGCGTTAAATGTCCTTGATAGGTTTCCAATTTTGCTTCAAAACGTTCGAATAACGTAAATGCATCTGCTGTACCACCAGCAAATCCTGCAATAACTTTATCGTTATATAAACGCCGCACTTTTTTGGCGTTAGATTTTAAAATCGTATTGCCCTGTGATACTTGCCCATCACCGCCGATCACAACTTTCTTATCACGCCTTACACAAATAATGGTTGTGCCTCTGTATTGTTCCATTTTTTATAACCTCACGTGCTATGCCGCGTATTTAGGGATTAAAAGACTTTCAACATCCAAAGACTTTAATTGCTGTTGCATTACTTTGGCTTGTTTTTCATTTTTATAGGGCCCTAGCATAAGTCTATAGCGTATTTCGCCGTCTAATAATTTGAGTCGTTCTATTTTAGCATCAAAACCGTTTAAGGTTAATTTTGCCTTAAGACCATCCGCAGCAATATTTTTCTTATACGATCCGATCTGTAACAAATATCCATCTATGGCCTTTGTTGGAGATTTCAAGTCAGTTGCCATTTGAATTGAAGGCGTAGATATTGTTTCAGCGTTATTTTTAGTTAACTCAGTGTAAAAATCAAAACGTGGTTCCTGTAATGCTATTGGCTCTGCTGGCATAGCTATTGTGGTGACCAACTTTGTTTTTGTACCAGGGATTTTAAGTTTTATTTCAGAAGTCGAAAACATAAATACAGCTAGACTGGTAAAGAAAATGCCAATTAAAATTCCAAACATCACTGCGCTAATGTTAGTATTCTTTCTCATCTGGGGTGTCCGTGGTTATCAAATTTGCCTTTAGATTTATTAGTTTAACATAACCATCAGAACATCTCTAAGGGATCGACATCGATAGACCATCGAACATTACGGCCAAGTTTATTTGCTTCTATATATGGTATGATGCTTTGGAGTTGTGCTTGCAAGGCCTGCCGGCTATTGGCCTGTAATAACAGCTGTGCACGGTAAAATCCTTGCCGTTTTTCCATTGGCGCAGGAATAGGTCCCAAACACGATATTGTTGATGTCTTTGCCATGATTAATTTTTTAACCGATTGTAAAAAGGTTCCAGCACTTGATGGGATTTTAGTTTCGGCCCGGAATAGCACTTGATAACTGTAGGGGGGCAGTCCAGTTAATCTGCGTTCTTGGATTAATAATTCTATAAATTGATGATAACCTTGATAAATTAAGGTTTGCAGCATTTTATTATCTGGATGTGTGGTTTGTAACACTACTTTACCCAGCTTAGTACCGCGTCCAGTTCTTCCTGCTACTTGCGTGATCAATTGGCCGATACGCTCGGTAGCACGAAAATCTGCACTGAATAACGCTGCGTCTATGTCAACTATTGCTACCAACCCCAAATTTGGAAAGTGGTGCCCTTTAGATAACATCTGCGTGCCGATTAATATGTTAGTGCTGCCATCATGCACGGAATCTAAGACATTTTTTAGTTGCTTCTTGTTGTGTACTGAATCTTTATCGACCCTTACAATATTTGCAGCTGGAAAATGTCTGACTAGACATAATTCTAAACGTTGGGTACCTAGGCCGATGGCAGTTATATTAGTATCACTGCATTGTGCGCATACTTTAGGTATAATATTCTGTGCTTCACAATGATGACAACGCAATATTTGCGTATCATGATGCAAAATCATATTGCTATCGCAGCGCTTACATGTATTATGCCAGCCACACTTGCAACACATTAATACTGGTGCGTAACCACGTCTATTTAAAAATAATAGTATTTGTTGCTTGTTATCTAAATGTTGTTTAATTTGTGATAACAATTCGTTCGATAGACCCTCGTCTAATTTCTTGTGTCTAACGTCGATTATTTCTACAATTGGTTTTTGTGCGAGTCCTGCGCGCTGTGGTAGTTCTAGATAATGGAATTTTTTTGTAATTATATTATGCCAAGTTTCCAAAGATGGTGTAGCTGTACCTAATAATATTGGGCATTGTTCAAGCTGTGCTCGCTTTAGTAATAAATCGCGCGCCGAGTACCTACAGTGATCTTGTTGTTTGAATGCTAGATCATGTTCTTCATCTATAATGAATAACCCTGGATTTTTAAGCGGTGTGAAGGCTGCTAATCTGGTTCCCAAAACAATTAATGCTTTGCCTCGCTGGGCATGAATCCAGGAACTAGCACGGTTTTTTTCAGTGATCTGTGAATGCAATACAGCAATGGGAACTTGGAAACGTTCCTGAAAGCGTTGCAAAGTTTGAGGTGTTAAGTTTATTTCTGGGACTAAAATTAAAGTTTGCTTGTTTGCCGCTACCATGCGTGTGATCAACTGCATATATACTTCAGTCTTACCACTACCTGTTACACCATCAAGCAGAAAGGCTTGGAATTTATCATGAGCCTTTATAACTGCTGCAACCGCATTCTCTTGAAAGCTATTTAGCATTAATGGTGCTAATTGTTTTGTTGCTGATGTTGTGGCAAATGGTAATTCAAGTGTTTTTTGTTTTCGTAACCAGGCTGGTAAGACTGCATCAAATAGCATACCTAAAGGGTATTGGTAGTATCTGCTCGCCCATACAAATAGTTGCAACATAGTTGCATTGAATAATGGCTCGGTATCCAATATTTGTAGCGCTGGTTTAAGCTTAGTTACAGAAACTGCGGAATGATCCGTAACCTCGACGATTATCCCCAGTAGCTCACGTGTTCCAAATGGTACTAAAATTCGTGCCCCGGGCTCAGCAGGTTGCGGGTTACTGTGTAGTGTCGGCATTAGATAGTCAAATGTGCGCCGTAACGGGCTGGGGACAGCAACGCGTAAAATAAGGTTGTTGTTAATGGATGGTGGGCTTTGGTTCATTGAAGCCCTTATTTAATTCGTCTTTAGATGTTTGTAGCACTTTATCGCTGAATTTAGCCATTTTGGATGGGCTAAGCTGCACGCCGTCAATTTCTAAGACGCGTTTTAATAATATAAGATAGCCACGTTCTAAACGCGCTAATCTTTCATTTAGATCAGTTTGTTCTTTTCTAATAAAAAACGCTCTAACTTTTTTTAATATATTCATATAGGGGCTACTGTATCACAAACAAAAAACCAAGTAAAGTGGTTTATCTAACTTGCTAGTGTTGGCGCCTAAATAAGCGTAATTACACTTTTATTTAGGCTGCTCTTCAGGTGACAGTGAACGACGCAAAAAACGCACCATTTTTCTTGGTTGTTTATTATCGAATAACGGTTGATCCATATGAGATGCTTCAGATCCTGTATCAAGATTCTCAAATAACGCATTTGCCTCATTGGTACTACGGCGTCTGGTAGATAGTCGTTTTATAATTACATATTTTTTGGTTTTACCATCATTAATTAAGATAGTGCTTCCCACATCTATTTCTTTGCTTGGGATTGTTTTTTGATTGTCATACAAGACTTTGCCATGCTCTACCGCATAGCGAGCCAGAGTTCTAGTTGTAAAAAAGCGTGCGGCCCAAAGCCATTTATCCAGCCTAACTTTTAATTCTTTTTCTTGTTCAAGCCCTGAACCATATATTGTGAGTTCAGGAGGTTCCGTGATGTCAGCCGAGTCCGCTGGCTCAACTTCGAAGATTAACTGTAATTTCTGTTCCATGATTTTACAAAAGTTACCCGCATAATGTTTTAAATTTAACATATGATACCTGAATAACATTATTAGATCTAATTGTTTCTACGATCGTATAATTTTGTTAGTGTGTTTACTTTTTCTGTGGATAAAAATGTTGGGGTTGGCAATATTTTTCCAATACCTGATTTGTGATTGGTCGTGGATTGTTGTGTATTTATGAAATGTCGTATTTCCAACTTGTGGATAACTCTGTGTACAAATATTTTATAACCTTAATGTCAATAATTTTATTTAAGTTACACTAACAAGCTACGCTCAGAGTCAGAATCGGTATCTTATTGATAAATAATGAATTACCTGCGTGCCTGCTGGTTTTTACAGCTTGAAAAAAAGCTAGTTATTGGATTTAGGCATGATTTATTTAAAAAAAATATCTGTGTATAAGTTTGCTTTACGAATTTTGAATTAGCTTTGAACTTATTGAACCTACCAATGCTGTAAGCTAAATAGTTCGCTAACAAGTAATTTTATATGTGGGTCAACCTGTGGATAACTATGTGCATAAGCTTAGCGCATTTCTTAATGCTATTAGTAAATTTTCAGGTAAGAGAGTAATTTACAGGAATTCAAAATTTTAGGCAAGGGTTAATTTGGCAAAGTTCTCCACTGAAGCGTTGGGTATAATTGTGGATAAATTGGTGGTAAGCTGTTATTAGCTACGTATTGCAAGGCCTGTAAGGAATTGTTCAAATTTTGAACTATAGCGGGGTTTAATATGTTAAAGATCGCAGCGGATAATGTAACTGACAGTCTTCGGATTGGTTTTGCTATTGGTGCGGGATGTCTGGTAGGGACATTCAAACAAGACATTATGATGTGTGTTTGCGAGTTGTTGTTGGAGGGTGGTTATAAAAAACAATATAATGCTATAAAACGCTTCAGTGAAGATTTGGATCTAGATATTAACAATGATGCAAAACGTAGATATTTAAACTTTACTGCCGCAGTAATAAGTATTCAATTATGTTGTTCTGAAATTTTTGAGGAATTAAAACGTCACTTTATAGTTTTTGATATTGATATTTATGGTCTGCGTGAATTCATGCGAATTAATAATGAAAGTAAAATATTGGATCTCCTTACAGCGGTTAATGAGTGTTTGGTTCATTTTGAAAGCTGTACTCAAATACCAGGCATGTTTTCTGATATTTGCACTAAGCATCTTAATCAAATAAATACTATTACAGACGAACATTTGAGTATGTTAGCTCCTATGCTAGTTTTACTTAAATATGACTATCAGTATATACCTTGTCCTTTGGAATTTAATTATAATAGTGTAACTGTAGAGTTAGAAATAGAAATGCCTAAGAGCACGGCAAATCGTGGTATAAATTAGGGCCTGTTGACATTTCCCGCTGCAGCCCTTGAAGAATAAGGGCAAACTCGTAAAATCATAGTTTGTAACAACACGACAAAACGAGTTTGCAATGGCTAGACTTATGCTCAGTGACGAGCTTTGGGTCAAGCTAAGGACAATAATGCTACAACACGGAATATATCACAAGCCCCATCTTAGATTAATGGTGGAAGGCATGTTATATCGTATGCGAGCTGGCTGCCCTTGGCGAGACCTCCCAGCAGAATTTGGAAGCTGGAATTCAATTTACCAAAAATTTAACCGCTGGTCTGCTAAAGATAAGTTGATGAAAGTTTTTAAAAAACTTGTTAAAGAGCCTGATTTGGAGTGGGAATTTATTGATGGCAGTATTGTCAGAGCGCATCAACATAGCGCTGGCGCTGCCAGCGATGAGCCGCAAGCAATAGGAAAATCTGTTGGCGGCAATACAACCAAAATACATATGGCGGTTGATTCTTTTGGTCTCCCTATTGAATTTGAACTCACCGGTGGCGAGGTACATGATTGCAAAGTTGCTCCAGAATTCATCAAAAAACTACCTGCTGCAGATTACACAGTTGCTGATAAAGGTTACGACAGTGAGGAAGTTCGCGATGTTATTAGAAATAAATCATCAATACCTGTAATTCCTAGGAAAAGTAACTCAAAGACTGGAAATGCTGACATGCATTGGTGGTTGTATAAATATAGACATTTAGTTGAAAACATATTTGCCAGACTTAAACACTTTCGTTCCATTGCAACCAGATACGACAAATTGAAAAGAAATTATGCATCAATGTTAGCTATGGCCTGTAGCTATGTGTGGCTGCCTATGTGAAATGTCAACAGGCCCTATAGAGAATTAATGGATTGTTTAGAAAGTATTCCATTATATAAAAAACGGCATTTAAGAGTAACATTTGCCGCTGTGGTATTCAGCGACGCACATTATGATTGCATTTTAAATTTAAAAAATATCTTGCGTCGCTTCAACATAATAAGTGAGCTAAATGTAACGTATGCAGATACAGATACACATGATCTAAGGTTGCAGCCATCTAGAATTATTCCGGTTATATTAAGTATAACGAATGCAAAAGAAGTAAATCTTTCATCTATGTCAGATATGTCATGGTATCGCTCGCGTTTTGAACAACGCATTCGGCTTATAAAATTAGAAGAAAATGCGCTATATTCTAGATATTCTAGATTACTACCAATTTTTGATAGCGTAATTTCAAAACGACGTGAAGATAATCTGAAATTATTAGAGGATCAACCACAAGAGACAGATGCTAAACGATTATCAAATAATAGTGTATAAAGCATATTAAATTTAAACAGGAGGCTGAATGCTAGAAGTATTAGGAATGTGTGCCGGTGTCTGTACAACCATATCATTTGTACCGCAAATTAAAAAAGTGTGGCAAACCAAATCTACTAAAGATATCTCAATGCATATGTATATTATTTATAGCAGTGGATTGTTGTTGTGGACAATTTATGGATTTTTAATTGGGTCTATTTCTTTAATTCTTGCCAATTTTATTACGATGATATTTGCACTATGTATTCTTGTGATGAAACTGCGTTGGAAGGATATTTAGAAGTACTATTATAAACGTCTCCAAACTTTATAGACTAGATCAGCGTAAAGCTTATGAAGAAGAATTTCAAGGTATGACAGATCTTAATATTTCTTATGAAGAGCTGGAAAATATAAGAGAGCAGCTAATTGGCACAATTAAGAACATCTTAAACGAGCAAGACAAGCAATTTCTAATCTCGGTTAAAAAGAGTACGCCAAATTGGGATCATATTCAAATCCCAAATGTCGAAAATTTACCGTCCATTAAATGGAAGTTGCAAAATCTTAACCAAATGGATAGGCAAAAAGCAAAGGATTATTTAGCAAAACTTGAAACGGCGCTATATGATTAAAAATAGTTGTAATATCTATAGCAACTAGTTATAACAATTACAACTAGTGGTAATTGTTATAATGGTGAGGATATGCGCGTGCTTAATTAAATGGTTAGATATATCTTGTAGGATCTTCGACGTTAGCCTCTGCAAACCCTTTTTTGCGTAGTTGACATGCATGGCATTGTCCACATGCCAAACCATCCTCTGTCAATTGGTAGCAGCTTACAGTTGCGCTATAATCCACACCTAACTCTAGCCCTAAATGCACTGTTTCGGCTTTGCTTAGATTAATTAGCGGGGAATGAATTTTAATTAACCCGGACTCGACACCAATTTTAGTTGCAAGATTTGCGGCCTTTTCAAATGCAGCAATAAATTCCGGCCTACAATCGGGATATCCAGAATAATCTACAGCGGAGACTCCTAAAAATATGTCTTGTGCACCTTTGGTTTCGGCATAGCCCAGTGCAATAGATAAAAAGGTAATATTACGAGCAGGAACATATGTCGACGCGATTGATAGCCCCGCAGTATTTGTTGGAACAGCGGTGTTTGTATCAGTTAGCGCTGAACCTCCAAACTCTCCAATAGGAAGTTTGAATATAAAATGCTCTTTAACATTATATGCTTTGGCTATTTTTTTTGCTGCATTTAATTCATGATGGTGTCTTTGTCCATAGTCGAATGATATACAATAGCACTCGAAGCCTTCTTTAAGGGTGTATGCAAGCACAGTGGTGCTATCTTGCCCACCAGAAAATAAAATTACGGCTTTTTTCATGGTAATCCCTAATTTATTTAAAATTTAACTATTATATTCGTAGTAGGTTGTTCTTACAATATAAAACTTTTGCGTTAGCAAATTACTGCAAACAGCAAAAATGCTATTTACAGTAATAAAGCAATTTCGCTGCGTAGATCGCTAGTAGGTGGATTTGCTCAAATGTGGCATGGATAAAGCGGGTGGCTACACATTTACGGTTATAGTTCATATTTCAGGGTCAAAAAATGGACATGTAATATTAAAAAATAGTTGTAATATCTATAGCAACTAGTTATAATAACATAACCATTAGTTTTTATAATGATTGCAACTAGTGGTAATTATTATAGGTGAGGCTATGCACGATCAATCTAAAGAAATAAAAGCGTATATTTTAACTAATATTGCTAAGAACCCCTCCGGCATTATTAAGGCCACAGTAGAGCAATTTTCTACTTCAGCAACTACCGTGCAAAGGCATATGAATGCTCTTATTAGAGAGGGTATGATAGCAAAATCCGGCAATACGCGCAGTGCAAAGTACTATTTACAAAGCGAATATGATCGGCTAAATGTTTACACTATTACTGGCACTTTAGCGGAAGATCAAATTTTCAAAGAATTTAATGATATTTTTATTAGATTCCCCAGAAATATATATGATATTTGTTATTTTGGTGTGACCGAAATGTTAAATAATGCGATTGATCATTCCCGCGGTTCAAAAATCATTTTAGAAAGTAAATTCACTGATCCAACGTTAACAATAACTGTTAAGGATGATGGGATTGGGGTGTTTAAAACAATTTGTGATTATTTACAGGTTGATGATATGCGCGAAGGAATTCTGCATTTATCAAAAGGCAAGATCACCAGAGATCCGGCACACCACACTGGACAAGGGATTTTTTTCACTTCCAGAATGTTCGATACATTTACTATTGATGCAAATGCATATGTATATACAAGAGATAATCATATTCAAGACTGGACTTTTGTTCAGCGCCATGGAACTAGCGGAGCGGAGATAACTATGACTATAAATGTTCATACTCAAACTACATGCAGACAAATTTTCTCAGCATATGAGGGCGAAGACTTTTCCTTTGATAAAACCGAAATTTTAGTTCATCTTTCAGATTTTAATGAAGATAATTTTATTTCAAGATCGCAGGCAAAAAGAATTTTATTAGGGCTTGAAAAATTTTCTTTGATTACTTTTAATTTCAAAAAGATTGAATTTATTGGCCAAGGTTTTGTAGATGAAATATTTCGCATATTTAAAAATAATCATCCGGAAATAAAAATGCAGTATATAAATGCCAGCGATGCCGTAAGATTTATGATTGAAAGGAGTGCAAATACAAAATAATTATGTGGCCCCAGGT
>Ga0206900_1162_pt1 | contig 16062 bp, 18 predicted proteins | sample Alteio_BWOrgHeat_46_FD_153235 | JGI IMG/M metagenome (GOLD analysis project Ga0206900, IMG submission 153235) | Enriched cells from forest soil in Barre Woods Harvard Forest LTER site, Petersham, Massachusetts, United States -... | ecosystem: Environmental > Terrestrial > Soil > Temperate forest >... | reverse complement strand
AGTAACCATTTTGCCAATGAACTTAAATGTTAAAACAGTGTAATCTTTAGTGCGTTGTAGCGCCATAGGAAAAGCAGCAATGGGATTATAACGTTGTACCCGGATCAATTTTTCAGGCCAAGGTTGATTTTCAAATTGTATGCCAATAAATCCTGTTGGCTCACCGCCTTCGAGAATTTTCTTATTAGGGGTAATCAAAAAAGTTATATTTTCACTGTTACGCTGCATTACTAAGTGTACAGCATGATCATATTTATTATGTAGAGTTTCTAGCACCTGCGAGCGACTAGTCACTGGAATTCCAGCAATACTTATAAAACGATCACCGCGCTGTAAACCAACTTTTGCAGCAGGCATATTCGCCATAACTGATCCAACAATTGGTTCGGTAGGATCCAAAGGCTCTAAACCTAAATTTTTGATAATATTTTGATCACCATCACCAATAGACCAATTATTTAAGTTTAAAATATGATCAGAAACTACATTGTTCTGAATATTGCGCACTTTAATATTTACAAAATCATGATCGCCAATATGACTCACCAAAGCTACGGCAATATCTTCCCAAGTAAACGTTTGATGTGCATCGATGGACAAGATCTCTGCACCGGATCGTAATCCCGCCGTATAAGCAATACTACCTTTAGGGATATCGCCTAGTACCGGTACAATCGATGCAACCCCCCACATAAATACTGCCCAATATGCTAATACAGCAAACAATAAATTAAAAAATGGACCGGCAGCAATAATTAGCATCCGCGCCCAAACCGGTTTATTATTAAACGCATAATGCAACTCATTAGGGGCCACTATGCCTTCGTTTTGATCTAACATTTTAACGTAACCACCTAATGGGATCGCTGCAATTACATATTCAGTGCCTTGTTTATCGTGCCATGAAAGCAGCGATTTTCCAAAACCGATGCTAAAACGCAATACTTTTACACCTAAACGCCGCGCCATCCAAAAATGACCAAACTCATGCACTGTGGTTAATAATCCAATCGCGAGAATAAAACCTAAAATAGAATATAAAATAGTACTGGTCATCTTTGCTCCATGTGCTGACGCACAATATTTAAGGCTGGTCCCAGCCACGGTGTATATATATCTGGCTCTACTACTAATGCTGTTTCTATAGCATTTAGAGCCATCCATTTAAAATCTTGCACTTCAGCAATGTTAACAACAATCTCCGCATCATTATATTTACCTAATAATACGTGATCATACTCATGCTCGACTAAACCATTGTTAAACGCAGATCTATAAGTAAAGGCACCAATTTCTTGCAAATCGCTTATTTGCAAACCCATTTCTTCTTGTAAGCGACGTTGTGCAGCCTGGATTATATTTTCTTGATCGCGTGGGTGACTACAACAAGTATTAGTCCATAAACCACCGCAATGATACTTGTTAATATTACGTTGCTGCATTAATATCTCGTGACCATTAACGCTTGAGCGAATGATAAATACAGAAAAAGCACGATGCAGTAAGCCCTGTTCGTGAGCTTGCATTTTTTCTGCCAAGCCTATTTGATTATCGTTGCTGTCGTCCAGTATAACCATTTCTGGGCGGACGTCCTTGCTATTCATACACGCATACTATGTTTTCGGTAACCGGCACAAATGGCGCCACAACTTCGATTTCGTTAAATAATTCACGAACTCTGGCCTCATCGCTGGCTAAAAACAATAATTTTAAATTAGGTCCAGCATCCTGAGTAAAAAATACACCCAAGCCTGCGGAACGGGCACGCCATACTTGCTGCATATAATCCAACGTTGCAGCTTGACTGTATATAATTGGCGGTGTTGTCGCTAACATCAATGCATGCATCGCCAATGCATTAGCCTCGGCCGTTGCTCCTAAGAGCCAAAAATCTTTATGATCTAAAGCACGCAAAGTATGTTCAATTGCAGTTGTAACCAACTCTGGCCAAGTTTTATAAAAACGACAGGTTTCTACAGTAGATTGCATCGCATCACGTGAAGTCATGCTTTTTTGACGCCCATCTACCAATAAAATACCAACTCGCAAATCTGGCCAATCATATTCGAGCTGTGTAGCAAAGCTGTCCAAACCGTTTGCAGCAGAACCAGCATGCCATAGTACAAAGCCATCATATATCGAGCGACAAGCGCTGCCGCTGCCTAAGCGCGCCAAAATCGAAAGTTCATTTGGCTCGAGATCCCATCCAAATAGTGCATCAAGTGCTTTAATTGTCGCAGCAAAACCACATACAGAGGATGCTAGACCTGCACCTACAGGAATATTTGTTTTTGTATCTATAGTAAATTTGGTATCCTGAGTGGGGCGAAATAAATCTAAGAATTCAACTAGCCGTTGATAAAACATAGTATTATGGCTCATAGCCACTGCGTTTAAAAAAATATGATCTTCTGCACTATCGCATAAACTGATCTTTGAGCAAGCACCTAAATGACTCATAGAAATTGATAAACTACTTGTGACTGGCAAATTAAGCTCAACATCGCGTTTACCCCAATATTTACATAAAGCAATATTACTTGCCGCATAAGCACTAGCATACTCTTGTTGCGGTACAGCACTATTGTTGATTAACTCACGCACTATTTGTTGTCTAGTTACTTGCATATATTAAACCTTGAAGATCAATCTTGACCGGAAACTGTACTACACCTTGTTGCGCAAATATTTGTTGCTGTAATTCGCCCAACCCTATTACACAATCACCCAAACCTGAACCTGAGATTTTCGCACCATAAATTGTATCTTGATCTATTAATTTATCTACTATATTATTTAATAGCATATCGCTAACTCCTAGGCGTATTTGCAGCTGATGATGTTTATTAAATAATAATCCTAGTTCATGCCAATTTTGTTGTTGAATGGCTATTTTAGCTTGTTGCACAATGCCATTAATTGCGGTAAATATTTCTGCATACAACTCGGGGCGCTGTTGCGCTGCAGCTGTTACAATCTGTATAACCTCTGGTGTAGGCTTTTTGTAGCCGCAATATACCGCGGTTAGGTTAGGAATTATTGGCAAACTATTATATACACATGGCTGCATCGTATAGTTTATAACACCGCCAAAAATACTTGCCGCTAGATCCGCACCAGAGCCACTGCCCTGTACTGCTAGCATTATTTTTTTTGCAACCGTAAATATTTGATCTGCAGTATATGGGTTTGAATATAGCCATTTGCTTAGTATTGCAACAGTAGCAACGGTAACCGCAGCAGAGGATCCCAAACCGATCACACTAGAAAATTCTGAATTTATATTTAAACTAAAACCAGTTTTAAGCATGGCTTTAAACTCAAGAATAGCGCGGCATACAAATTTATACGGTGCCACAACCTGTAACGCATTGATGTTCTGCGTCATCGTTCCAAGCCGTGTGTCTGTAATTGTAATTAAATCTGAAGTATTGGGGATAAGCTCCATATGCAGTCGTTTGTCTACCGCAATAACTACAGCTTGTTTGCCAGCTAAGACTGCATGCTCACCTAACAGCATCATGCTGCCAGGTACTGATACTTTATATAATTGTGATGCCATGTGTGTCTACTTGTATCGATTGCAGCTCGTAACCATATTTACGTATAATATTCTGCACCCCATGATCTGCCATTAACAACACCACCCCTGCGTTGTCCCCTAAAACCGCACCAGCACCACAAATTTTTGCAGCGCCACCCGCTACTTCTATCTCACTAATAAAATTAGCTACTTTATCTGGTACTACCCCAATACGACGTAGTAAACTATGATTTGCGCGGATACCACGCTTAATCTCTAATAAATCGTTAGCTGCCAAAGCTGTATCAATATGGTTTGTTACTACAGCAAACTCACTTGCAAGTTTAGGATCATTTGTAAAAGCTGGCATCACATGTGCGACACATGCTCCTGTACTAGATTCTGGCTGCCCGGTATTTACAATACTTAAGGGAATTTTAGGCACTGCGCGCGATTGCGTTATGCCATCCTCAAAACGTACACAACCCCCATGAGTTACCAGATGTAAATCTAAACCACTGGATTTGCCATGTTGTAAGCTTTCTATTTCACGACAGAAAGCCAGCTGATCACAACCGTTCCAATCATAATGTAATAAAGCAGTTAAAGCGGAAACGGTACTAACAATCGCCGCCGCGGAAGATCCCATGCCACAACCTATGGGGATATTTGATTCAACACAAATATCAACCCCACGCGATAATTTTATATTTAAAACTTCCAATAACCGCGACACGGAATATTGCAATAATTCAAAAGGGCGTTTTATCCTGTAATCATCGCGTAAATTTTTTGCTATGCTAAGTAAAGCTTTACGCGTATAAGATTTTGCATATGACAAGTCTAATAAATCAAAGTGAATTCTTGCTGTAGCCGACCAGGTAGTAGTAGTTGAAGTATAACGATTGATTGCTATCGCCAATGCCGGCTGGCCATACAATACCGAATGTTCACCAGAAATTATTAATTTTGCAGGTGCTGTTGCGGTTAAGCTTTTTAGATCAGATGTGTTCCTTATTGGCAGCATTATGTTTTGCCCGCTCCATAGTTAAATGCGTTCGCATTAATTCACCAGGATTTGTTTGTGCAGCCAGTAGCGATAGTTCACCGCAGAGCACGGTTGCTGCGATAATAATGGCTAAGCGCCGTGCATTTTTTCCAGGCTCTGTAATAGCATCACATCCTAATTGCGACAAATTATTTTTGGTAAACTCTAGATCTTTACCATTACCAACTGTTCCAACAATTAAATTAGTCAAAGTTACTGAAAAATACAAGTCTTGCTCGCGTACCTCGGTATGCACAATCCCCTGCGAGCCTTCGACAATATTAGCCGCATCCTGGCCCGTCGCCAAATATACTGCTAGCAACATATTCGCAAAATGTGCATTAGCACTACGCATGCTTCCAGCCAACGTTGAGCCAATTAGATTTTTTTTAATATGTAAGTCGACTATTTTTTCTGGGGTGGTATGCAGAATTTCTTCGCAAATATTACGCGACACCATGATTTCTGCTACTACATTCTTACCGCGTCCTAATATGGCATTCACTGCAGAAACTTTTTTATCGGTACAAAAGTTACCTGAAATAGAAACGTATTGTAATTGCGGGTGTTGTGCCAGGATCCAGTTTAGCAATGCTTCCGCCGCTGCCGTTACCATGTTGTGCCCAGAGGCATCACCGGTATATATGCTCAAACGAATATAGACTAAACTTCCAACAATCTGTGTGTGCAGTGCTTTAAATTTAGCGAATCTACTTATAGAAGGTATTAAGCTAGCAATTTCGTCTTGGCGTTGTTGTAAATCTTGTACTAAATCATATGCAGCTTGTATATTAAAAGCATCTACCACAACCGAACGCGACATCCCTTCGTCGACCACCACAGCATTAATGCCGCCAGTCAAACGTGAAACTCTAGCACCGCGACTCGTAGACGGCCACAGCGGCGTTTCAAAGGTAGCCATCGGGACACTGATATCTGCAGTCACTTCTTGACTTACGATTTTTATTGGCCCAATACTGCGCATGGGAACACTTGCTATCAGATTGTTCGAACGTTGTTTTGACATGCTATATTATACTAATATTTTGTAGGACTTGTAGCCCTAAAAAATAAATCGGAAATGCAGATAACATGCTGTCAATACGATCATACATGCCACCATGGCCAGGAATTATGTTACCGCTATCTTTAAAGCCATAAATGCGCTTCAGCATGCTTTCTACTAAATCTCCGATTACAGCAAATATAACGGTAACTAGAGCTAATAAAAGCGCTTGTATAACACTAAAACTAGGCTGCAACCACCAATAAAAGCCTAACATTACAATACAGCCCGTACCTAAAGCACCATAAAAACCGGCCCAAGTTTTACCAGGGCTTACCTGCGGTGCTAATTTGGTTTTACCCCAAAGTTTACCGCAACAATATGCGCCTATATCAGAGCCCCATATTAAAGCGCAACCCAATAATACCCTTTCTGGCCCATACGGTAACTGTGCGTGCAAAGTATTAAACGCTAACCAACCTGGCACAAACATAAGTAAACCCACAAATGGCATTAAGAAAAAGTCATGCCATAACACAGTTCCATTTGGATAAAAACAAACACCAACAAAACCACCGAGCCAGCATAATAACGATAGGTAATATAACCATGCATGATTAAAACCTAACGCAAGCAGACTGAAAGCAACCACAATTAGCGAGAGTAAAAGTATAAAACGGATCTTGGAAGTTTTCATTACCGTCATATGCAGCCATTCCCAAGCCGCAATCATAAATACCACACCACTCGCAATAGCAACATATATATCTGGTAAAAACAGTATTCCAGCTACGACTAACGGCAATAATAGAATCGTACTCAAAAGTCGTAATTTAAACATTTTCAACCTTCTTTAGTTGTTCAGACACTAATCCAAAACGCCGTTGTCGTGTGGCATAAAAATCTAAAGCTAAATCTAGATCCCTTGGCGCAAAATCTGGCCATAGAGTCTCACAAAAATATAACTCCGCGTATGCCATCTGCCACAGTAAAAAGTTACTTATCCGCTGTTCACCACTAGTACGGATCAGTAAATCAGGTGCATACATATCACCTAAACAAACATGTTTATTAAACACGGTTTCATCGATATCGTTAATACTAATTTTTCCGGATTGTACTGCAGCACAAATTGCACGGGCAGCTTGTACAATATCCCAACGACCACCATAATTTAAGGCTATATTTAACAGCAACCCTGTATTTGAAATAGTAAGCTCATGCGCTGATTTTATTGCTTGCTGTAATGATGGCGCCAACGTTGTAGAATCACCAATAACACGTAGTCTGACATTTTTTGCATGCAATTGATGAATTTCATTCAACAGTAAGTTTTGCAGCAAAGCCATCAATAAAGTTACTTCTGTAGCAGGACGTTTTTTATTTTCACTACTGAATGCAAACAAGGTCAAAACTGGGATTTGCAACTCAACGCAACGTTGCACTATCAATGGTGTAGTTTCAACCGCACGGTGATGACCAGAAACACGCGGTAATATACGCCGCTGTGCCCAGCGGCCATTACCGTCCATGATAATTGCGATATGTTTTGGCATCGTTGTCATATTAATATTAAACTTGTAACAAATCAGACTCTTTTTCACCGATCATCTTGTCGACATCAGAAATAAATTTATCTGTAAGTTTTTGAACGTTTTCTTGAGCACGCCGTTCTTCGTCTTCAGTAATTGCTTTATCTTTTAATAAAGCTTTAATGCTATTGTTGGCATCACGACGTATATTACGAATCGAAACACGAGCGTCTTCAGCACTAGCCTTCATCTGTTTAACGAGCGTTAAACGCCGTTCTTCTGTTAACGGCGGCAATGGTACACGTATTACGGTTCCAGAAGTAGCTGGGTTTAGACCTAATTCAGCAGCACGTATCGCTTTATCAATTGCAGCAGTCATATTTTTATCAAATGGCGTTACTGTTAAAGTACGCACATCAGAAACAGTAACGCTTGCCACCTGGTTTAATGGTGTCGCAGAACCATAATAATCAACATGAATGCCCTCCAAAACACTTGGATGCGCACGGCCAGTTCTAAGCTTAGCCAGGTCATGCTTTAACATCTCGATGCTCTTGTGCATCTTTGTTTCGGCTTCAGTCTTAATCTCGTTAATCATCGAACAACTCCTAACTATTCTACTAAAGTGCCTTCGTTTTCACCCATAACTACACGCATTAACGCACCAGGCTTATGCATGTCAAACACACGTATTTTCATATTGTGATCACGACACTGAGTGAAAGCAGCTAAATCCATAACGCCTAATTCTTTTTTTAAGGCTTCATTGTAATTTAATGTGTCATAACGTTTTGCTGCGGGATTCTTGGCAGGGTCGCTATCGTAAACTCCATCTACAGTAGTAGCTTTAAGCAAGATATCTGCTGCAGTTTCTATAGCGCGTAAACTTGCAGCTGAATCTGTAGTTACTAAAGGATTTCCAGTACCTGCAGCAAAAATTACTACTTTGCCATGACGTAAATGATAAACTGCTTTGCGACGATCATAGTAATCCACGACACCACTCATTGGAATGGCGGACATTATACGAGTTTCTACACCAGCACGTTCAAAAGCATCCCGTAACGCTAACGCGTTAATTAGGGTGGCCAACATACCGATATGATCACCCGTAATACGCCCAATGCCAGCGGCTGATAATGTTTCACCACGGAATAGATTGCCACCCCCAACCACTATACCAATTTCAACTTCAAGTTCCACTAGCTCCCGAACTTCATTGGCAATGCGATCGATCACTGCAGGTTCAATTCCATAAGCAGTTTTACCTGCCAAAGCCTCACCACTGAATTTTAATAAAATTCGATGATATTTCGGGGTCTTTGTCACTTTTGTCTCCGTACAATGGATTAGGGCTACTTACGTGCTTGCGCCATTACTTCGCTTACGAAATCATCGACTTTCTTCTCGATACCTTCACCAACTTCAAAACGTACATAATCAGTCACATTAGCCTTAGCAGCTGCTAATAACGCACCAACTGTTTGATCTTGATTTCTGACGTATGATTGTCCCAATAGCGTAATTTCTTTTAAGAATTTAGCTATTTTGCCGCCAATAATTTTTTCAAGAATATCTGCAGGTTTACCAGCATTAGCTTCTTGTGCCTGTGCTAACAAAATTTCTTTTTCTTTTGCCACACGTTCTGCTGGAACTTGTGCTTCGCTTAAAAATTCTGGACGCATCGCCGCAATGTGCATTGCGATACCTTTAGCCAAATTTTCATCTGCTATATCCAGTGCTACTAACACACCGATACGCGCTGCTGCAGCATCGCCACCGTGTAAGTATGACACTACAACGCCGTTAGCGGTTGCTGCGATATGTTTAATACGGCGCACCGAAATATTTTCTCCTAACTGCGCTACCAATCCTAAACGTGCTTCTTCCGCAGCTGTAGTATCTTCAGAATTATTGGCTAACGCGTCTTGTGCGATGGCAATACTAAAATTCTTAAAGCGCTCTTCACGAGCCACAAAATCAGTTTCACAGTTTATTTCCGCTATTACGGCAGACTTATTATCTTTTGCTGTCGCAACCGTAACCACACCTTCAGCTGCAATGCGACTACCCTTTTTAACTGCACTGGCCTGCCCTGCTTTACGTAACGCTTCAATCGCTTGATCAATTTCGCCATTAGCAGCAACTAGTGCTTTTTTACAGTCCATCATGCCCGCGCCACTACGCTCGCGTAGATCACGTACCATTTCAGCGGTAATTTGTGTCATTTAATTATTCCTCGCTATCTGCCACTTGTGGGGTTGGCGCTACTACTTCTTCAGTTGCATCAATTTCTACAAATTCATCTTGATACTTTTTATTAACCAGAGATTTATTAGATTCACGTGCTTTTAAAATTATATTAGAAACAGTATCCGCATATAAACTAATCGAACGCATTGCGTCATCGTTACCAGGAATTATGAAGTCTACACCGGTTGGTTTGCTATTTGTATCTACAATACCGATAACTGGAATGCGTAAACGATTTGCTTCTTGAATCGCTATTTTTTCATGCCCAACGTCGACTATAAATAGTGCGTCTGGTAAGCCACCCATACTCTTGATACCACCTAAGCTGTTTTCTAGTTTTGCTAGTTCGCGACGAATGGTTAAACCTTCTTTTTTGGTTAACAATTGTAAGGTGCCGTCTTCTTGCATCTTGGTTAAAGTATTTAAACGACGAATCGATTGGCGAATGGTTTTATAATTCGTTAACATACCGCCTAACCAACGATAATTTACATATGGCATACCACATTTAGATGCAGCTTCTGCAATAATTTTGCTTGCAGAACGCTTGGTGCCAACAAATAATATTTTGCCGCCTTTATTAGCAGTTTCATTAATAAATTCCATTGCAGTTCTAAATAAAGGCAATGTTTTTTCTAGATTTATAATGCTAATTTTGTTTTTTGTACCATAAATGTACTCAGACATTTGTGGTTCGCGGAAACGTGCCAAATGGCCAAAATGAACGCCAGCATCAAATAGCGTGCGCATTGAAACTTCAGTAGTACTCATAAAAAAACTCCAAAAATGGGTTGGGCCTCCATATGTCTTTGAATTGCAACCTACACCGAGATCAGGCACCCGCGACTCAAATTTCTACATATGTGTGTATATGCTCTTTCGAACACGTAATTTAAATTACAGCTTGGTATTGCGCGTAATTGTGCCTAGGTTTATAACATATGTCTATGTAAGTAGCAAACAATTGGTAAGCTTTAAAAATGACTATTAAAATTAAAACCGCCGCTGAAATCGAAAAAATGAAAATCGCAGGAAAACTAGCGGCTGAAGTGCTAGAAATGATTGAGCCCTTCGTAAAACCTGGCGTGACAACTGAAGAATTAAATGACATATGCCACAACCATATAGTTAACAAACAAAATGCAATTCCAGCACCGTTAAATTACAAGGTTAATGGCCATTCACAGCCCTACCCTAGATCAATTTGCACGTCAGTTAACGAAGTAATTTGTCACGGTATCCCGCGCGCTAGCGAAAAGCTCAAAAACGGCAGCATCATAAATATTGACGTGACGGTAATAAAAGATGGTTACCATGGCGACACCAGTAAAATGTTTTTTGTTGGCAAACCTTCCAACAACAATACAGATAAGCTAGCACAACGTCTAATGCGCGTAACGCAAGAATGCTTGTACTTAGGAATAGCCCAAGCTAAACCTGGTAATACTTTTAATGCCATTGGTAAAGCAATCTCTGAACATGCACATCGCAATAATTTTAGCGTGGTAGAAGAATACTGTGGGCATGGCATTGGTAACGAGTTTCATGAGGATCCACAAGTCATGCACTTCGTAACTTCAGAAAATAATATTGTAATTAAACCAGGAATGATTTTTACTATTGAGCCAATGATTAATGCAGGAACAAAAAAAATAAAGTCAGTTACTGAGAAACTACATGGCAAAGAATACGATTGGAAAGTAGTTACAGCAGACGGTCAGTTATCTGCCCAATGGGAACATACTATATTAATTACAGAAAACTCTAACATAGTGTTAACAAAACGTGAAGAAGAGCAAAGCTTGACCTAAACTATATATACTCGTTGTCAATTATAATTATTAAACAAAAATTGGCTATTCGGCAAAGGGAGGCTATACTAGGTCTGTATGTAGTACGTACAATGGATTCAGTAGGAAGCTGAATATTAACTTAATAGTGGGGCTAAGCCGTGTCAAAACTCTATGTAACTTATTTCATTGCACAACCGCACAAAATTGGTCATCGCATGGAAAGAAATAGCGCCAATATACGCTCTGAATTTCCTGTAACTGATGGCGATAGAATTGCAAACTCGCAACGACAAGCAGTACACGAATTTATTGATTCACAACAAGATGCTAAAGAATTTAAAACTTTTATTGAAATACCTGAGCGTAAATCAAGCAAGTGGCTACAACTGGCAGAAGCAATTAAAAGTTGCCAAGATAATAATGCTACATTAGTAATCGCCGAACTTGGCACCTTAACTAACAACGAAGCTTTTTCGCAATTGCTGTTACAATCAGGAGTGCCGTTCTACTGTTGCGATCAACCATTTGTTAATTTGGTTATTTTAGAAGCATTAAGCAAACACGCTCAAGTCCAACGCAAGTTGCACGGGCAATTGATCCGCGAAGGCTTAAAAATGACTTCGGCTAAATCTGGTAATCCAAATGCTGCTGAAGTAATAAGCAAAGTTAACAAGCCAAAAATAGATGTGGCGATTGTCTTTGCAGATCTGTTACAACCGATAATTTCCACATACAAACGTAAAGGTTTCTCACAACGTCAAATGGTAAAAACCTTAAACGAGGAAGGATTTACTGCACCAGAGGGTGGCAAATGGGTGTTAAGCCAATTACAAAAAGTATTAGATCGTGTCAGACTTAACGAAGTTTCACGCGAAGTAAGAGCTTTAATAGAGCAGCTGCGCACCGATGCGCAAACGGAACAACAAATTGCCGACGAGTTCAACAACAAAGGGATCTCATCATTAAAACGTACCTCATGGGATGAAGCACAAGTTAAAAAGCTGATTTCGCGATTAGATCAAATTCGCGATATTGAACTAATTAACAAATTTGTCTTGGATCTATTACCTTTATTACATGAGTATCGTAACCGCGGTCTCTCGGCTGTGGATATACTTGCTGAATTTGATAAAGCTGGATTAACCATTCGACAAGAACAAACGGAAGCAGTTGCTTAGGGAGATTTTTTTATGTCTAATCTATCGGATCATGAAGTTAAAAATTTACTACAAACATTGCGTCAAAACTTAGAAGCTTTCCCGGAAGGCATGCAGTCCCTAGAATATGAGCTTGAATCAGCAGCAAAACATATTCCAGCCTATATAAAAATTGTTAAAAGCCATATCGAACAATTACGTAATGTTTTAGAACTTGAAAATCACAATAATCGCACTTTAGAAACAGCAGGTTTAGCCGCCCCGGTACAACAGTTAATAAAGTTGTTTAGTGCTTTACAAGATGATGATATCCAAATGTTAGAAGATTTAGCACATGTAGCGCGTAGTTGGCATCCAGAATTGTCGCAGGAAACAATAACTGCCGTTGATAGCACGCAAGACTTTTATGCGTCTGCCGAAACCGCTAGTTAATACATGAGATAAATATGCTTCCCCCCTAATTAGCAATACTGGGGGGTTGCTATAACAGGGAGAATACCGGGTATGAAGGATCGCAACCCGCCAAAACCAGGTGCCAAGGATAAGGCAGTAGAGCAAGCCAAAGAATTCATCAATAAATATCGACAAGCATTTGCAAATACTAAAAGTATCGATACCGATGTGTTGTTACATTTAGCCGCTTTAAAACGCATTACTAGCCAACATAAACGTGAAAAACCTGATAGTGCATTTGAAGAAATCAAGCAACACCTTGGCGAAGCTGAAAGTAGCGAAACGTTACGTCAAGAACGCTGGCGTGGTACGGTAACCTGCATTTATTGTAACTCAAAGCATATTAAACGGGTTAGCAAAGAGCAACAAAAATCGGCGCGTAATCATAAATATTTATGCCTGGATTGCGATAAGACTTTTAACGATGACAGTGAAACAAGTATCGAAACTGGGATACCGCCATTAAATAATTGGATGTTGTGTTGGTATTTATTAGGATGTACTAATTCGTTGCAATATATCGCAGGAAAATTAGGGTTAAGCATGGCTACCATCGAAATGATGGTGCATCAGATGCAAAAACTATTCAAATCAGACCAACCTTTAACACATATGCTATCGTTTGAAGAATGGTCGGCGCAGCACGGTATAAAATATAAACCAGTAATTGAAGCCGCAATTGCCAAACAAACTGTACTATATGGCATGGACATTACTGGCGTAGCTAAAGATACCGGGGAATACCGGCGCATGAAAGATCGGTCGCGTGGTGTAGCGCCGGTAAAACTTAGCGGCGCCAAGAATAAAAATAAACCAAGACCGATATCTTAATTCATGACCCTACAAGATTATTGCCCCCTGGCCAGAAACTGCATATGCGGAATCAGATGCAATTTTAGTATTAACATTAGATGCTAACATTGCAGATAATAACGCGGCGATACGTTCATTTTGACGATAATTTTGATATTGCATCCATAATTCAAAAGCTTGCATTGCAGCTAATTCACGTAATAAAGCGACCTGATCTGTGGTAGCTGCTGTTAAAAACGTAGCATAATTTGGATCTGTAAAACGACGTGAAGCTTCATTATCCATTACATTCAATATTGATTGGCTTGATGCATTGCCACTTGCACCCAAGGTGCTGCCTTGCACACGCATACCGTACATTTCATCCATTGCGTAGCGCGCCACACCTAACAGAGCCTGATTCGCCATATATGAGGCATAAGCTTTGCGCTGTGTGGTATTTTTACCAAAAGTAGTAGGGTTGCTTATAAAATTAGCATACATTGAACTAGGAAATGGCATGGTTATATTGCGAATAAAGTTTTGCGCCGCAATATCAATAACCTGAGTGTACATAGTTGGTTCTAGTAATACTGAGGTGCGGATATCACCCATTTCTAGAAACTGTGCCGACACACTATCGTTATTCAAATTTGCAGATTGACCATTACAGGTAAAAAACTTTTGCTCAGTGCTGATGTTAGGGGAGCAATACCCAGAAATATGTTTAGTAACAAAATCCATTTGCGGTGTGCTTGATGTCAACTCTTGGCCTAATGCACCATAATCTTGGCCAACGTTATATACCGAGTTACCAATCTGCTGCACTTCTTTTGGCATTAAGTAAGCATTTAAACTTGATTCTAAAGATTGAGCGATGCTGCCATTAGCTGAAAATTCTGTTTGATTGGTATAATCAGCATGCGCTGGAGACAAATAACAAGCGCAAGCTACTATTGCCAGTGTACCTAAAAATTTCTGCATTGTTTGCATCAAAGACTCCTTTCATATTAAATATTAAATCGTGTTAAGCATTATACCCTTCTAATGCTTTAAGTACTAACGAGATACGCTGCGGTGCAAAAACACGCGACAACAGTTGCAACCTTTCAAATACTAAGTTACGTTGCAAAAATAACTTGATATGGGCATTGGACGGGGTAGTATCACCCTTGCTATGGTCCTCAGCATACATCAATAATTGCGAAGCAGAACCCGGTTTCGCAAGATCCAAAGCCTGCAAAATTCGCATGGCTCGACTTGATTTTGTGCTAGCTAGAATTCTTATTAAAGGCTCTTCATAACCAGCCACATCGAAATCAGAAGCATAGTCTATAACACGCCCCAATTCTAACAACGCTGGTTCTAACTCAGCCTCTTCATCCATAGACCAGTGTTCAACACGCTCCAGAGCAACTATAACCCTATATAACGTGCGCCGATCGTAACTATCCCAAAAGGCATGTACGGCATCGGTATGTAAATCTGGCACGGAGTAACCTCATATTTATATGTTTCAATAATATTGTAATTGAATATCCAGAGTTATGCGAGTAGTATACATTGCTATGCGACTAATAATATTAATAATATTTCTGATTCTTCCTGGTCTTACCATGGCGGAAGTATTTTCGCCCCCCCCCCCACAGACAAATCAGTAGACTTACTTGGGCATATTCTTGGTACTCGCGTCGGAGCAGTATATTTAGGCGGCGTTGCTAATCCAGCATTAATGCATATGTTTCAAATATTCAATGCTGCAATCATGGCTTTAGCAACCTTAATTGTTTCTTATACTGGCATAATTTCTACATTAAATACGGCTCAAGAAGGCCAAGTAATGGGACGCAAATGGAGCTCGATTTGGATCCCGATGCGCTCAATATTAGGAATGATAGTCATAGTCCCTACCCCAGCATCCGGATATTCAGTAATTCAAACTGCGGTCATGTGGTGCATTATGCATGGTATAGGCGCAGCCGATGTTGTTTGGAATGGTGTATTACAAGATCTAAGTAACGGCTTATCGCCAGCTACAGCGCTTACCAGACAGGCAGATACAGATCCACGCATGAATAGAATTTACGATAGTCTGGAATTAATCGGCGCTGATTCAGCAGAATCGCTATTGCGATCTGCAGTATGTATGCAAACCATATTTGGAATGCACGCGCGTACTCTTCCGGAACCACCCGGTGGCTTTAGAACCCCGGAACACAGCAACGTTAAAGATCTAGGTGGTAGAATAGATTTTTACGAGGTAATGCAAGATAAACAAAATGGATCCTTGCGAGTTGGCATCCCTGGTAATGATCAATTTGCAGACATTTGTGGCAAATATAGCATCAGCGGCGCAACTCCAGAGATTTATGAATACAAGAGCGCGGCTTTAAAATTAATGTTTAACAATCTATTACCTTTAGCAAAAGTAATTGTGGCAGAAGAAGTTATACCGCGCGATGAAAATAACCGTGTTATAGCATCCAGCCGATAACCAGCCGGATT
>Ga0206900_1161_pt1 | contig 16196 bp, 13 predicted proteins | sample Alteio_BWOrgHeat_46_FD_153235 | JGI IMG/M metagenome (GOLD analysis project Ga0206900, IMG submission 153235) | Enriched cells from forest soil in Barre Woods Harvard Forest LTER site, Petersham, Massachusetts, United States -... | ecosystem: Environmental > Terrestrial > Soil > Temperate forest >... | reverse complement strand
TGATACCGATTTGCTGATCAAAAAAATCCGCGTCGCGCTCCTGCAAAGTGGCAAGGCTGTAACCACCACAACTTTTGGAGTGAACGGCGCGGAAGACCCGCTCGCCCAAAGCATCCAGTAAATCATCCACCACGCCATAGAGGCGTTCTTCCGGCGGATCCCACGGCTTCATTAGGTAATGGTGAATATGGACATTGTTGATGGCGCGGATGGCGGCGTCGGTGTCCGCATAAGCCGTCAACAAAGCGCGTTTGGAGTCCGGATAAATTTCCAGAGCCTTTTCCAGGAATTCGACACCGGACATGCGGGGCATTCGCTGGTCCACGAGAAAAAGCGCCACCGCTTCATTGCGCAGCTTCAGTTGCTTGACTCCTTCAAGGGCGGAAACACCTGAATCGGCTGAAATGATGCGGTAACGGTCACCATAGTGACGGCGCAGGTCGCGCTCCACCGCGCGCAATACGTCCGGGTCGTCGTCAATGGTCCAGATGACAGGCTTGGGCATAATCAGTTTTCACGGGTATAATACCATGTCCGTCCAGTCAGCCTACATTATTGGATTGGGTCTGTCGCCGTTTTTTCCTTGGTTTTCCGTGTTGGCCACAGGGCCATACGGTTCAAAAGCCGGTCACGAATAATGAGGGTGTGAAACAAGACTGCGGTGAGATGCGCCAAAAATGTTAAGAAGAGAAGATACGCGAGAATCGTGTGTGATTTGCGCAAAATAGCGTAAAGGGTGGGATTGGCCGGCAGAATCGACGGCAGATGCACTGGGCCAAACATGACAATGGGATAATGGCCCGCTGACAGCATTCCCCAACCGACCAGGGGCAGGGCGAACATCAGCGTGTATAACAATTTTTCGGAGGCTGAGGCGATTCGCCGTTCGAATACAGACATCGTCGGTGGAAATGGTGGCAGTGTTGTGAACATCCGGTTGATGAGCCGGATGGCTGCTAAAATCAAAATCATGATGCCTAGCGGGCGATGGATGGCCACGAGCTTGTGGTAATCGCCCAATGAGGAAACCATGGCCACGCCGATAAATAACATCGCCAGAAGCATCGCCGCCATCAACCAATGAAGGATGCGCGATACGAGGGCAAATTGAGTCGGGTTTTTGTTCATCTTACTTTTCAGTTTCCGCGGTTGAAATCGCGCTTGGTTCCTTGTGCTCACTCTCCCGTTTGGTGAATGATCGCATATAAACCGCCGAACGGGCGCTCAACAATGGGTCGTCCGAGGCAATAATTCCATTCGGGAACACTAAAGGATCAAAATTTATGTCGCGCGCAGGACTGATTTCCTCGCTCTCGACATCGTTAATCGTCAATGTTCCGATATCGATCTGCTGCCGGTTGGTCGGCCAGGGCAGGGTGGCGTCATCGGTCGGATCACCTAGTTGGGCAACGGTGATAACCAAATGCCACTGCAACGGATGTTGATGAATATTTTGAATCAGGGCGTCGAACAAATAGTTTGTATCGGATTGCTGGGAAGTCGATGCGTTGATTGTCTCAGGGGGTTGGGCCGGCACCATTGACCAGCGAACCCAATTGACCGTGCCATGGTCGTTCACGAAGCCAAAGGCGTTTAAACTGTTAAACGTGCTGTTGGCAAACCCGGAAGACATCGGATGAGTCTTGAATAATTGGACCGCCTTTGCGGATGCCGGATATTTGGTAAAAAATGCCTGCATCCTGTTCGGATCAGGTTTGCCTGTCATCGGATCCGGGGCCGAGGCGAGTAATAGATCATAAAATGCCTGTGGCGTAGCCGCAGGGAACACGGGCAGGTTAGCCATGGCCGTGCGCCATTCTTCGCCGCCCGGAAGTTTGAAGAGAATTCCCAGCCCACGTACCGTCGTGGATGCATCGGCGGCGTACGGTTTTCCGCCAGAAAGTGAAAATCGTCCAATGACCGATACGCGTCCGGTCTGAAAAAGAGATGATTTGGACAATATTGCTCCCTGACCATTACTGTCAAACCATCCGCTAACGCAGACGCCCTTGGCGTGGTTGCGTCGAAAACCGGAATGCACGCCATTTAGCGTCTCAAACCTATCAATAATTTTCCCCTGGGTGAGTGTGTGTGGTGTCAGCCAACCGCCAGCGTACGCGAACAAACCAACGATTACCACCATCACTAAGCCGATGATCACTAACCGGAGGACTAAGTGTGTTTTGGATAAATTGGATTGCAACATTGGGTTCTACGTTTTTGCCGGGACTGCACCGAACAGCGCGTTGAGTCCCTCATGCATGGTGGGATGGGCGAAAATGGCATCACGCAACGTCGTATAAGGAATGCCGGCAAGCATCGCTACTTGCACTGTTGGCATTATTTCTCCTCCCTCTGCTCCTAAAATAGTAAAGCCAAGGATACGGTCGCTATTTGCATCCACGAGCGCTTTAAGAAAGCCTCGCGGCTCGGAAATGGTTCGTGTGCGCAAAATCGCCGCCATGGGGATTTTTGCGACGCGATAGGCAATTCCTTTTTCTTTGGCCTCGGTTTCGTTCAAGCCGATTCGCGCAAATTCAGGATCGGTAAACATGCAGAAAGGAACCTGCCGTCCGGTCGTCACGCGCTGGCCGCCCAGGATATTGTCGTGAATGATGAGGAAATCATTTTCTGAGATATGCGTGAATTGAGGGCTGCCGGCACAGTCTCCCGCGGCCCATACATCCGGTGCCGTGGTTTCCAGCCGGTCATTCACTTTAATATAGCCATTCTTTGTAAGCTGAACGCCGGCGACATCCAGCCCAATGCCGTTGGTATTGGGCGTGCGGCCAGCCGCGACCATGATATCCGTGCCTTGCAGGGTGATCTCGGAACCATCATGGTTGGCATACAATTTTACCCAATTGCCGGACTGGCCTTCCACGCGGTTGATGCGGGCACCGGTGATGACCTCAATTCCTTCATCCTTGAGCAACTCATGCATGGCAATCGAAATATCCTCATCCTCTCGAGAAAGCAGCCGGCTATTTCGCTCAATGACGGTCACCCGGCTGCCGAAACGGCGCATGGCCTGGGCAAATTCCAAACCTACATAGCCGCCGCCCACCAGAAGCAAATGTTCCGGAATGCGGTCCAGCTCCAGCGCTTCGATATGTGTCAACGGTTTTGCTTCGGCCAGTCCCGGAGTGGAATCGATCGTCGCATGGGAGCCGGTGTTGATGACAACTTTTTTCCCGCGAACCACACGTTTTTGGCCATCGGCAGAAGTCACTTCGATCGTCTTGGGGGCGGTAAAGCGCCCTGAACCCATGATGAGTTCTGCGCCACTCTTTTTGTATAAATCAAGATGCAGATCCACCAACCCTGTGACCATCCTGCGCTTGCGTTCGCGCACAGCCGCCATGTCGATTCTCGTATTGTCTTTGGTGATGCCAAATTCGGCGCTTCGGAAAAAATACGAAGCCACCTTGGCGCTTTGGATGACGTTCTTGCTGGGAAGACAGGCGATGTTGGGGCACGCGCCGCCGATATATTTGCGTTCTACAACCGCGACCTTCATTCCTTTTTTGCCCAAAGTCCAGGCGATGAGCTTGCCGCCCGCCCCGCTGCCCAGGATAAGGACATCATACTCTCCGGCCGCTTTCGAATTTTTCATAAATTTTAGTTTTGAATTGGACATTTCAAGTTAGCAAGGCGCAACAAACAAGATTTTTAACGGTTTGTGTCCCACCAACCTTATACGGGAGAAAGTAACATAGATGTATCGCCGTTTAAAATTCCACGACTAGGTTAACATGGATTAACCCTTTCGTGTTAGACCCGGTAACACCTGCAAATTTTGTCTTCAGACTCCGGCGCGGGCCAAAAGGCGACGATTGATTGGCCTTTTATTCCGGGCGGCGCCGCTTTTCAGGAACGAGCGAATTTCCCGGCCAATTTCGACCGCATGGGTTTCCAGGGCGAAATGGCCTGTATCATAGAAAATGATTTTCGTTTTGGGATTATCGCGCTTATAGGCCCTGGCGCCGGCGGGCAGAAAGAATGGGTCGTTCTTTCCCCAAACGGCCAGTGTCGGCGGCTGGAACTCGCGGAAAAATTCCTGGAACTTCGGATAGAGCGTGACATTGCTCCGATAATCCAGAATCAGGTCGAGTTGCATCTCATCGGCTCCCGGCCGCGCCAGGTAGGCGAGGTCCAGCATGTAACCATCCGGCGAAACATATTTTGGGTCCGTCCCATGAAGGTATTGGATGTCGCGAATGACTTTAAAACTGAGTGCATCGCGGCATGCTTCCCGGTTTTTATGAGTCGGATTTTTCCAGTAATTTTTCCAGGGTTCCCAGGCATCGCTGAAGCCTTCGATATAGGCATTGCCATTTTGGGTAATGATAGCGGAAATCCGGTCTGGAAAACGAAGGGCAACCCGCAGCCCTGTGGGAGCGCCATAGTCGAAGATATAAATCGCAAATTTTTTCAGGCCGATTTGCTTGACGAAGTCTCCAATAATTTTTGCAAGATAGTCGAACGTGTATTTAAAACCCTTATGTTTTGGTATTTCCGATAAGCCAAAACCCGGCAGGTCCGGTGCGATGACATGGAAATCGTTCGCAAGCTCGGGAATTAAATTCCGGAACATGTGGCCCGAGGTGGGAAACCCATGCAGCAGCAATATCGCCGGTGCGGTTGGATCGCCCGCCTCGCGATAAAAAAGTTTTACGCCACTTACTTGCTTGGTATGAAATGTAACTGGATGTTTTTTTATTTTCATAAATTTAAGGATTAAAACGCAAAACAATCACAGCCCAGGCCGAAGAATTCGCTATAACGGTTTCTGGCCGTCTCTGCGGCATTGATGAGCTGATGCCACGTATGTGCACAACCGTGCTGGCGACAATCGGCACTGTGCTGGTGCTGTACTGGAACCCCGGCACGCGCGGCCTTTTTGATGTCCAATGGTGCACCGTAACCGCCAAAGACTTTTACCGGTGACCACTCGGGCAACACGGGAATGGCCGGCGGGGCATGTGAGGCGAATTCGTCCCTGGCATAAACAATTTTCCCGCCAACGACTGTTAAGGCAGATTCGATGCCTTTAATTTCTTCTTCAGGCACGGAAAAATAATCGTCCGTGAGCACGGCAAAATCAGCCAATTGTCCGGCCGCAATCGCACCTTTCTTCCCACTCTCGCTGGAAAACCAACTGCTGCCTTGAGTATAGAGCCGCAACGCCTCTTCACGCGTGAGCCGGCTCTTTTCGGGATACATGGAAACGCCGCCAACCGTCTTGCCAGTCACCATCCAGCAGAGTGAAACCCATGGATTATAGCTCGCCACGCGTGTGGCATCGGTACCTGCGCCAACGGGAATGCCCATCTCTAACATTTTCCGGACGGGTGGTGTGCGCTCGGCGGCCTTTTTGCCATAGCGTTCCATGAAGTACTCGCCCTGATATGCCATGCGATGTTGGATGGCGATACCGCCACCCAGGGCCTTGATGCGCTCCAGGTTTTTATCTGAAACAGTTTCGCAATGGTCAAAGAACCAGTTCAGGCCTTTAAACGGTACATTGCGGTTTACCTCCTCAAACACATTCAAAAAGCGGGCGATGCTTTCGTCATAAGTAGCGTGCAAGCGGAATGGCCATTTATTAGCCGCGAGCAGGGAAACGACTTCCTTTAATTCTCCTTCGAGCGAAGCGGGGAGGTCGGGACGCGGTTCCAGAAAATCTTCGAAATCCGCGGCAGAAAAAACGAGCATTTCTCCGGCGCCGTTGCAACGGAAGAAATCATCGCCTTTGCCGGGCCCGGTCATTTTAATCCAGCGCGCGAAGTCTTCTTTCTCCTGTTTCGGTTTCTGCGTGAACAGATTGTAGGCAATACGGAGTGTCATTTCGTCACGTTTATGTAATTCCTCGATGACGGCGTAATCCTCCGGATAATTTTGAAACCCGCCGCCGGCGTCAATGACACTGGTCAATCCCAGGCGGTTGAGTTCGCGCATGAAATGGCGCGTGGAATTCATTTGGTGTTCCGGCGGGAGTTTCGGTCCTTTGGCCAGGGTGGCGTAAAGAATTGTGGCGTTGGGACGCGCGATGAGCAGGCCGGTGGGATTGCCCTGGTTGTCATGTTGGATTTCACCCCCAATCGGATTGGGTGTGTCCTTCGTGTAGCCGCAAGCGCGAAGGGCAGCCTTATTTAGCAACGCGCGGCAATAAAGATGCAGGATAAAGACGGGAGTTTCCGGAGCGGCGGCGTTAATTTCTTCCAAAGTCGGCATCCGGCGTTCGGCGAACTGAAATTCTGTCCAGCCTCCCACAACTCGTATCCATTGCCCGGTCGGGGTGCGTTGGGCTTGTTCCTTGAGCATCCGTAACGCGTCAGCCAGACTCGGGACCCCGTCCCAACGCAGTTCCATGTTGTAATTCAGCCCGCCGCGAATGACATGTAGATGGGAGTCATTCAAACCCGGAATGACCCGGCGCCCTTTGAGATCAATGACTTTAGTATCGGGCCCGCGCTCATATTCCTCCGCTTCATCTACCCCAACGATGCGGCCGTCCTTAACGGCGACGTTGGCAGCCTCAGGATATTTGGGGTCGAGCGTGGTGATGCGACCGTTGTAAAGGATGAGGTCTGGAAAATCGGATTTGCTCATAAGTTTTTGCCTGGTTGATTCAGTTTAAATTGAGGAATTCGTGTCTTTAGGTTTTCCGAAGCTTGGGCTGGAGCCAACCTGAGAAAATGCGTGTCAACAGCGGCATCGCCAGCCATGTCAGGCATGCAACCACGACAACGTTAAACGCGGAATTGCGAATGAGGAAGGGCCAGGGTTGAATCATCGGACCGATGATCCAGAATAGCAAGGTGGTTACTACGTCTACCCCGATGTAAGTGACCACCGCCATTTTCCAGGGCGGCAGTGGCTGAAGTGGCTGGCCCGGCGGAGTAAACCAACTTTCCAAACCGTTGAACTCTTCAACATGGCTTTCGCCTTCCGTCAAATTTGAGACCTGCCGGCTCCACTCCAAATATTCGGAAGACCTGTGAAATTGGTCCAACGCCTCGCGGCTGGAAAACTTGCGAACGATGCCATACTGGCGCGAATCGCTGCCGGGCGCGGGACGGATGATGTTCACTCCCATCTGACCTGAAAGCGAAAGCGACCGTTGGACGAAATCATGCAACGCTTGTTCAAAGGCAGACTCGCAACCCGGTTTGACCGTGCGGGCAATAACGACATAAATGGGCTTGTTCATGTATCAAAAGAGAAAAGAAATCGTCGTCGAAACGTAATTAAGACCGCTGCCGCCCGCCTCGTGGACATAACTCGCGACAAAGAAATGAACGTAGGATGCCTGGAGAATAAGGTGCCGCTGAATCTGCCAGTTTAAGTTGAGGTCTGCCGCCGTTCCCACGTAACTCGAGGCGTTTTGCAGCGCCGGAATGATAATAAACCCCGGCACGTTGTAGACCGCATCGTTTTTCGAATATCGCCAAATCACGTCACCGCCTCCATCCACCGAAACCGTTCGTGCCAATTTCAGTCCAATGTTCGGGTGAATATCAATGATGTTTTGCGGGCGGATTACATTGGCGTCATTGAAATAGCCGGCTTTGAAAAAGAGCGGGTTGAACGTTCCCAACTGACCGCCGTTCGCGTCATGGCTTCCGCTGGCAGCGTCCACTTTCAAGCCAAGCCTCGGCTGCCACGTTGTTTCCAGCGTGTACCCCGAATTCAGGCTTGCCGTCCAGGCCAAAACGGAATTTTCCCCAAACGTGCCCGTCTGGATGATTTCTTCGGTGTCTAAATCCCAGTGTTTCCATTGACCGAATTGGCGGGTACCAAAGGTTTGTCGGCGTTCAGCAGCCATTCCCGAAGCATAAGTCGCCTCTTTGTTGTAGATACCTAGATAATACAAATCCACGCCATAACTATGCGGCGCATCAAACCAATGCGTTACATACAATCCCCAGAATGTGGTAGCGTGATTCTCTCCATTCAATCCTCCCGAATCTTTGACTGGCTGCGTGAGAAAGGCCGTGGCGCTCCAGAGCGGCTGGGAATAAAGCAATTCCGCTCCATCATACCGGAAGTCAACATTCACTGGCGGACGTGTATCTACCAGCCTGCCCGAACCAAAACTCAGTCCAAAACGTCCAGCTCGTATGGTGAATGCTTCATCGTCCGTCAGGTACGGGACAACATCCAGGAACGCAAACTGTAAATCAATTGGGTCCTGCTGCGACGGTGGGGCGGGCTGCGATCCCCCTTCCTGCAGAGCTGAGATGCCTTCCGCAAAAAAACGCACACGCGGGCCTAAATGGACATCCGCCAGCATCGTGATGCGCTGAAGCAGGTAGGAATTCGGTCCGACGCCGCCAATCCCAAAATTGGGATCATAGTTTCCCTCAAAGCGCTCCCGCAACTCCCCGCCCAGTGTCAAATACCATAACGGATCGTTTGTTCGCAAAGGGATATATTTGATGTGATCCAGCCAATCAATGCGATTTGCGGAATTCGTTAGGTAGGAGTAATCCTCATTGTATCTTAACGGCTGATAAGGCGGGGGCTGGAGAACTCTTTGGCTGGCAGTAATCATGTCGTCGGCCAAAAGGGTTGAAGGCAGGACCAGCAAAATTGAAATAAACCAGGCATGGCGCATGAATTATTTTTTCCAAATGGCATGGTCACGAAGGTTTTGCTTTCGCACGTTGCCTATTTCAGTTCCCAGGCGCCGGCAGGCCGTTATGTGCCTGCCAGGCCTTGAGAACGAATTTCTCCCGCCTTAATGTGATTTCTTGGGCACAACTTGCGGCTTTTGTGCCGACTGCGGCGCGTGATGAACCATGGTGTAGGCGTATTCCACGCCGATGCCGTATGCACCAGCCTGTTTTTTGAGCAGCCCCATCAATGCATCGTAGTGTTCTCTCTTGGCCCAATCACGCTGCCACTCGAGCAAAGCGGCAACGGTCGTAAGACGCACCGCACCTGCCTGGACCATGCGCGAAAGCGCCGCTTCCTGGGCGGCGGGCGAAGTGGCCCCGCAGCAGTCATCTACGACATAAATATTGTAACCCGCCGCCAGCATTTCAATGGTCGGCCAGGTCACGCACACTTCCGTCCAAAGACCCGTCATGATGATGTTTTTGCGGCCGGTCGCTTCGATGGCTTTCCGAAAACCTTCGTCATCCCAAGAATTCATGGAACTGCGTTCCACGACGGGCTGGCCGGGAAAAACATCGAGCAGTTGCGGCCACACATAGCCGCTGAAAGCTTCTGTTTCAACGGCCGTCAGGACGACAGGCACGCCAAATTCTTTTGCGACCTTGGCCAGGAGCGTCACGTTGTTAATGAGCGTGGCGCGGTCGGTATTGGCTACTCCAAAGAGCATCTGCGGCTGATGATCAATAAATACAATCGCGCTGTCCTGCGGGGTATAGAGTTTATGATAGTTTGGCATAGTATTTTTAGTCAGTATTAATTTGTTTTAGTTGAAGTCGAACGCTCCGTCCGCTTTGTCTCCGTGTTTTGTTTTCATGGTCCTGTTTATTTTTGCCCAAGATGCTGCCTGTTCAGGCCCTCGACTGGCTCCTTGAGCTCGTACTGTCAAACATAACAGAAACACCCAATTGGTATATTCCACGACTGGGTGAGCATGGAATAGCTCTTTCGAGGTAGCGCCTGGCACACCCCTCCCCATCAAATATTATCAATGCGTGGCCCCAAGTAATTCTTTCGCCACGGACACCACGCGATCCGGCTCGAAACCGAATTTTTTCTGAAGTTCCTTAAGTGGGGCGGAGGCGCCAAAGGTTTTCATCCCAATGACCCGGCCGGTTGTGCCCACATAACATTGCCAGCCAAACGTTGATGCCTGTTCAATGGCGACACGTGCGGTCACCGACGGCGGCAGCACGGAATCCCGGTATTCGCGCGGCTGGTCCTCGAAAATGTCCCATGACGGCATGGAAACCACCCGCGAACGGATGCCTTCAGCAACCAATTGTTCATGCGCCTGCACCGCCAGGCTGACTTCGCTGCCGGATGCAATAAGAATGATTTCAGGATTTGTGCCAGGAGCATCCGCCAAAATATAAGCGCCCCGCGAGACACCGGCGGCAGGCGCATATTTGGTTCGATCCAATGTCGGCAAAGGCTGGCGCGATACCACAATGAGCGCCGGCTTGTGGCGCAATTGCAAAATATAGCGATAAGCCTCGACCACCTCATTGGCGTCACCGGGCCGCAATACCACCAGACCGGGAATGGCACGTAAAGACGCCAAATGTTCGATCGGCTGGTGCGTCGGGCCGTCTTCGCCATCCCCCATGGCGTCATGGGAAAAGACCATGAGCGTGGGCAATTCCATCAGCGCGGAAAGCCGGATAGCCGGGCGTGCATAGTCGCTGAAAATAAAAAATGTGGCCCCGTACGGTCGCAATTTCGAGAGCGACATCCCATTCACAATTGCACCCATGGAATGTTCGCGAACGCCGTAGTGCATGTTTTTCCCGCCATAACTTCCCGGCTGAAAGTGACCGGCTCCTTCATACGTTAATAACGTTTTATTGGAAGGCCCCAGGTCAGCCGAGCCGCCGAGAAACCACGGGATATTTTGGGCAAGAACGTTCAGCACTTTGCCAGACGCTTCCCGGCCGGCCAATCCTTTGGCATCCGGAGGGAATACTGGCAGGTTTTTGTCCCAGCCCGATGGAAGCTCGCGTTTTTGCATCTGGTCAATCTCAGCGGCCAGCGCCGGGACCTGGGATTTATATTTCGCAAATAAGTCGTTCCATTGGCTCCTGGCCTCGCTGCCGCGCTGGCCGATTCCTGCCTTAAAATGATCATAAATGCCATCGGGCACCAAAAATTTTGCGTCCTCAGGCCAACCATAGCCCTTCTTGGTGAGGCGCACTTCTTCATCACCGAGCGGTTCGCCGTGCGCCTCGGCGCTGTCCTGCCGGTGGGGTGAACCGTAACCGATATGAGTGTCCAAAATAATAAACGTCGGCCGGCCTTTGGTTTGACGGAAGGTGGTTAAGGCGTTTTCGATTCGCTCGATATCATTGGCATCGCCGACCCGAAGGACATTCCATCCATAGCCGAGGAAACGCGCCGCAATATCTTCCGTGAAGGCGATGCGAGTGCTTCCCTCGATGGAGATGTGGTTGTTATCGTAAATCCAGCAGAGGTTATCCAGGCCGAGATGGCCCGCGACAGACGCGGCTTCGGACGCGATGCCTTCCATCATGCAGCCATCGCCGCAAACCGCGTAAATATTGTAATCAAAAATTTCCAAGTCCGGTTTGTTATACCGGTTCGCCAGCCATTTTTGGGCGATGGCCATGCCGACACTGGTAGCGACCCCCTGGCCAAGGGGGCCCGTGGTGGCCTCGACGCCTGACGTCCAATGATATTCCGGATGACCCGGGGCCTTGCTGCCAAGTTGCCGAAAACGGCGGATGTCATCGAGCGTGACGGAAGGCGTCCCGACCTTTTCGTATTCGGCATTTACAGCCTGGACGCCGGTCAGATGGAGAATAGACCAGACCAGCATCGAAGCATGGCCATTGGACAATACGAATCGGTCGCGGTTCGGCCAGATGGGATCCTGCGGGTCGAATCGCATCACGTGGTTCCAAATCGTATAAACCAGCGGCGCCAGCGCCATAGGCGCCCCGGGATGACCGGATTTTGCTGCCTGGACCGCATCGATTGTAAGCGTGCGAATTGTATTAATGGCCAATTGGGCCATTTTATCATCCTGCATAAAACCTCCTGTTGTTTGACTATTTTCTGTTGTTTTCCAACGCGGCGACTTTCCCCAACCGCCGCACATGGCGCTCCGCGCCGCTGAATTTGGCTTTAAGAAATGTTTGAATCAAATCCCACACCAATTCCGGTCCCTCAATCCGCCCCCCAAAACAAATCAGATTCATGTTGTCGTCCTCCACCCCCTGTCGAGCGGAGAAATTATCTTCAATTAAACAGGCGCGGACACCTTTAACCTTATTGGCGCAAACTGAGGCACCAACCCCACTCCCACAAACAGCCACTCCGCGTTCCACCTTCCCATCGGCCACCGCCCGGCCAAGGGGAATAACGAAGTCGGGATAATCATCTCCCGACTCCAGTTGGTGAGCCCCAAAATCCACAACCTCATGGCCGGCGGCACGCAACCGCTCGGCAAGTGTTTGCTTTAATTCGAAACCGCCGTGGTCTGTTGCAATTCCGATACGCATAACATTGGTTCTTTCTAAGTGGTTACGACCGGGTTCTGCCAGCCGCCCGGAGGGGTGACCGATTCAACCTCTTTGGGTCCCCATGTTTTTGGCTCATATTCATAGACTGGCGTGTCGCTCTTGAGTGCGGAATCAACAATTCGCCACGCCTCCTCCACGTAATCTTCGCGGGCGAACAGCGTCGCATCTCCTGTCATGGCGTCGGTGAGCACCCGCGCATAAGCATCACTCTCTTTCGAGGTGGGATGATGGCTGGCCATCATTTCGCCTACCTCGCTCACCGATTCATCATCCGGGGAGATTCGATTGACCCCAAATGCTCCTACGATCTCGGGACTGATCCGGAAGCGGAAGAAATTCTGTTTCAAATCAAAGTTCGTATACATCGTTGGCGGCATGCGGAAGCGAACCAAAACCTCCGTGCAGGTCACGGGCAGGGATTTCCCGGCACGGATATAAAAAGGAACCCCGCGCCAGCGCCAGGAATCAATCTCCAGCTTGAGCGCGGCAAAGGTCTCGACTTTGGAATTCGGCGCCACGCCCGGTTCATTGCGATAGCCTTTGAATTGGCCGCGGACGAGATTCTTTGTTTCCAGGGGCGGAATCGCCCTAAGCACTTTCACTTTTTCATCCCGGATGGATTCGCTATCGGTGCGGACGGGCGGTTCCATCGCGAGATTCACCATCACTTGAAACAGATGGTTTTGCATCACATCACGGACGGTGCCAACCTGTTCATAAAACGCGCCCCGTCCCTGGACGCCGAAATCTTCCGCCATCGTAATCTGCACACTCTCGATATGGTGACGGTTCCAAAACGGTTCGAACAGGGCATTGGCAAAACGGAAGAAGAGCATGTTATGCACCGGCCCTTTGCCGAGGTAATGGTCAATGCGGAAAATCGCCGTCTCATCAAAGGTTTTAAGCAGGATAGCATTGAGCTCTTTAGCGGAAGGAAGATCGCGCCCAAAAGGTTTTTCGATAACGACCCTGGCGCCTTTGGTGGAACCGGATTGCGACAGGTGTTCCACGACATTTCCAAAAGCAGCCGGAGGGATGGCCAGATAATGCGCGGGCCGTTGCGCGTTGCCCATTTCCTTGCGGATGGCCTGGAACGTTGACGCGTTATTGAAATCGCCATCGACGTAACGTAGTAACTGCATCAATTTTTCAAACGCGGCGGGGTCGACCTGACTGTGTTTTTCAATGCTGTCTTTGGCACGCGCCTTGAGTTGATCCAGGTTCCAGCCAGCCTTGGCGACGCCAATGACCGGCACATTGAGGGTGCCGCGCTTGATCATTTCCTGCAGGGCAGGAAAGATTTTTTTATAAGCCAAATCCCCGCTGGCTCCAAAAAAAACCAGCGTATCAGAATGTGATTCGTTCATTTACTGCCTCCCTTTTTTTCCAAATGCCCGCCAAAACCAAAACGCATCGCCGAGAGCAGTTTGTCCTGGTAATCGGCCTCGCCGCGTGAGGTAAAACGCTCATAAAGTGCCGCCGTCAAAACGGGGACCGGCACGCCTTCATCAATCGCCGCCTTGATGGTCCAGCGGCCTTCGCCGGAATCGGAAACGTGGCCTGCGAATTTCGCCAGTTTTGGATCGTCGATGAGCGCCGAAGCCGTCAGATCCAGCAACCATGAGGAGATGACACTGCCACGCCGCCAGACCTCCGACACGTCGGCCAGGTTAAGATCAAATTGATAATGTTCCGGATCGCGCAGGGGCGTCGTTTCGGCATCAGTTTCACTTTTTATTTTTCCGATATTAGCGGATTCCAAAACGCCCAGGCCTTCGGCATAGGCGGCCATAATACCATACTCGATGCCGTTATGGACCATTTTTACAAAATGGCCCGCGCCATTAGGGCCGCAATGTAAATAACCCTGTTCGGCAGTGCCGCCGAGTTTTTCGCGGCCGGGTGTGCGGGAGATTTCCCCAATGCCGGGCCCCAGCGTTTTAAAGATGGGATCCAAACGCTGCACGACTTCCTTTTCGCCGCCGATCATCATGCAATAACCACGCTCCAGGCCCCAAACGCCACCACTCGTCCCCACGTCCACGTAATGAATGCCCTTTTTGGCGAGTTCCTTTGCGCGCCGGATGTCGTCGACGTAATATGAATTGCCCCCATCAATCAAAATATCTCCCGATTCGAGCAACGGCACGAAATCGGCGATACTATGATCCACCACGCCCGCCGGCACCATGAGCCAAATCGCGCGCGGCTTCGCGAGCTTCTTCACAAAATCGGCGATGGAAGCAGCGCCCGTGGCTTTGTCCTTGGTTAAATCATTCACCGCTTCCGGTGATCGATCGTAAACGACACATTCATGGCCATTTCGAATGAGCCGCCGCACCATGTTGGCGCCCATCCGGCCGAGTCCTACCATTCCTAGTTGCATAATATTAGCTCCTTTTTCTTCTTTTTTTATTTTGTTAAACCTTAGGCTCAGTTCTTCACGACGGATGCCTCGTAAATACTTTGAATGACTGAATCCAGCTCGCCATTGAACTCTGCTTCGGATTGTTGGGCTTTTAAGCTGTCGAGTAACGCGCGCGAAAAGCTTGCAACAATTCCATGATTTTTGCGAAGGCGTTCATCTGCTTCTTCGAGCGAATAACCTCCGGACAAAGCCACGACTTTCAGGATCTTCGGATGTTTGACGAAGTCGAGGTAAAGGTCGCTCTTCTCTGGCAGTGTCAGCTTGAGCATGACCAATTGTCCCGCCGGCAGCGCATTAAGATTTTCCTTGATGGCCGCCTTGAGCAGCGTTTCCGCGCCCGATTTGTCCGGGCAATGAATGTCCACTTCGGGCTCGATGATCGGAACCAGTCCCGCGGCGATGATTTGCGCACCTACCTCGAATTGCTGCTTAACAATCGCCTTAATGCCGGCGGCATTGGCCTGTTTTACGACCGAACGCATTTTCGTCCCGAAAATGTTCTTCGTATTTGCCCTCTTCAAGAGTGCGGCCAGGTCCGGCATGGGTTTCATTAATTGAACGCCATCAGCTTCAGCAGCCAGGCCTTTGTCCACCTTCAAAATCGGCACGACACGTTTTACGTTCCACAGATAATCCCCCGTCGGCGTTCCCTGGATGTCACGGTCCATGGTTCCTTCAAAGAGGATCGCCCCGAGGATCCGGTCCCCGTTGAAGCTGGGGCTGGTGATGACCCGCGTCCGCATCTGGTGGACCAGCCCGAACATTTGTTCTTCGTTGGACCACGCATTTTCCTTGAGGCCATAAGCCACCAGGGCTTTGGGTGTGCTGCCGCCGCTTTGGTCCAGCGCGGCCAGAAAACCTGGCTGGGTCCTGATTTTGCGCTGTTGTTGTTCTTTTGAGCTAAGTGTTTTCATTATGTGTTCCTTGATTCCCGGTAACGACGAATCAAATTATTCGTCGAACTGTCATGTTTCAATTTAGGTTCGGCAGGGCTTTCGAGTTCCGGAATAATGCGCTGGGCCAGCGCCTTCCCCAGTTCCACGCCCCATTGATCGAATGAATTAATATTCCAGATCACGCCCTGCGTAAAGACGCTGTGTTCATAAAGTGCCACCAGCACGCCGAGGGTTTCCGGAGTCAACTTTTCAGCCATAATTGTATTTGACGGACGGTTCCCTTCAAACACCCGATGCGGTACCAGCCAATCTTTCGTTCCTTCGGCTTTAACCTGTTCAACCGTTTTGCCAAAGGCCAGCGCTTCGGCCTGCGCCAACACGTTCGCCATCAAAATGTCATGATGCCGTCCCAATGGTGTGAGCGCGTGTGCGAAGGCAATGAAGTCACACGGAATCAGCCGCGTGCCCTGGTGAATCATCTGGTAGAATGAATGCTGGCCGTTCGTCCCCGGTTCGCCCCAGAAAATTGCGCCCGTATCGTAGTTGACATGCTTGCCATCGAGTGTCACATGCTTGCCATTGCTTTCCATCGTCAATTGTTGCAGATAGGCCGGGAAACGTTTCAGGTATTGTTCGTACGGCAAGACT
>Ga0206900_1160_pt1 | contig 16217 bp, 13 predicted proteins | sample Alteio_BWOrgHeat_46_FD_153235 | JGI IMG/M metagenome (GOLD analysis project Ga0206900, IMG submission 153235) | Enriched cells from forest soil in Barre Woods Harvard Forest LTER site, Petersham, Massachusetts, United States -... | ecosystem: Environmental > Terrestrial > Soil > Temperate forest >... | reverse complement strand
TGTATTTTTTTGATATCGGTTTAGTACAAAGGCTATTAAAGGTAGATTTACAACAATGGATTACTAGTACACTGAATATAAATTTTATAGGTTCAATTGCCGAGCAATTTGTAGCTCAAGAATTAGTAGCATATAGTGAGCCTAGTTTAGCTCCAGAATTATATTATTGGCGCCGTGAAAGCAAAAGTAGTAATGCACAAGTTGATTTTATAGTTTCGCACAAAGGATCGGTGGTACCTATAGAAGTAAAATCTGCGACTCAAGGCGGCATGAAAAGCTTAAGAATATTTTTAGAAGAACACAATAAGTCTGCTTATGGTCTTAAAATATCAGAAGGATATTATGCCAAACAACCTACCTTAGTAGAAATACCATTTTACGGGATTGAGAGTTGGGTTAACATTTAACTCCCAATATTTGGAACTTCGTAAGTATTCTTAGGCGGGGTTTGCAGCCATGAATTTACAATATTGACGTCTTCAACTGTTAAAAGCCCTACGTAACGTTTAAGTTTAAAACTTTCTATTATATAGTCATACTTTGCTTTTGATAAGTCGCTTCTGGCACGTAATAAATCACTTTGAGCATTTAATACGTCTACGATGGTTCTGGTTCCCACTTCAAAGGCTGCCTGCGTTGCATCTAAAGCGCTTTTATTGGAAATAACTGACTGTTGTAATGCTATAACTTGACTTATTTGCGTTAAAATTCCACGATATGCTTGACGCACGTTACTGACAACGCTGCGCTCTGCTTCAATTGCTTTTTGCAAACTCTTAATTTCTGAATCTATTCTAGATGATTTAAACTTTTGTCCCAACTGTTCTGGAATTGTATTAAACACTTTTTCTACATTTGCAATTTGATTTTTTCTGGCATATTTTTCAAAATCTTGGATATATGAAATTAAAATTCTATCTTGCATAGCTTGGCAATAAGCCGGATCTTTATATTGCAACCAAGTATCAACAACAGCTGGCATTCCACCAAGCCAGAAGTAATTTTTAAGCAATTCATTTAATTTTCCATGTATAGATACATCAACTTTTTCTTCCATCAACGCATTACGCAGATAGTCTTCCCCATTAACTGTTAGGAATTCTCCAAAAGATAAAGCTTTTAAATACAAATACTCTATTCTTCCTACCGGCATGTCAATTTTTTCTAACGCAAAATCTATCAATGAACCAGTCGCAATAACATGTAGCTGTGGGTATTCTTCTTTAAAATATCGTAACGCTTTAAGTGCGATCTCACATTCTTGAATTTCATCTAAAAATAATAATGTTTCTCCGGCAGTTATTTTTTTGCCGGCATAAATCGCAATTTTTTCCAGCAATTTAGGAATATTAATGTTAGGACTAAATAAAGTTTTCGCTGCTTCTTCTTTATCAAAATTAATGGAAATAAAGGTCTGGAATTGCTTACCAAATTCTTGAACCAACCATGATTTTCCGACTTGGCGAGCTCCACGCAAGATTAGCGGCATCCGTAATGGGTGTGTTTTCCATACTGATAACTTATCCAGCAAATCGCGCTTCATAGTATCCTCTAGATGCCTTGATTTTACTGAGTTTATAACAAACAGGGATAAAATACAAGGGATAAAACGAACAAACAGGGGCAAAATACAAGGGATAAAATGAGCAAACAAGGCTAAAATACAAGGGATAAAACTGCTACACCCCCAAAACGCCATTGTACCCTCGCGCTTAACATGCTATTTTTAGGAATACTAATTCAAAAAAAGAGACTTTTATTGGAATAGCAAGTCGGTTTTTCCTGCTTTCATATAGGATTAATTGGCGTATAACCATCTTTTCTATAGCCTGGAGGTTTAGCACTAACAGCAGCATTCAATTCCTCCTCATCATTATGATTCACTATGGGCTCTCCTACTGCTATTATTAAGCGATTACATAACTGATCCAGTTCCAATAACCATTTTTGGAAGCTAAACGAGTCCTTTGGGGTGGGCTTGATAAGGATCACATCTAATAATTCATTTTTTTCTAAATCTGAGATTTGTGTTGAGCTATGTACCCGAACTTTACAATCATCAATAAACTTTAACAAAATTTGTGACATATTATCACGATTCGATCTTAGTTCTAAATAGAGCTCTACCGCGGATTCTGGGCTATTTGCGGTGCCAGAAGCATCTACCTTATTAGACATAAATGTAATCAGCTTATCTAAATGGCGCCTTGCAGTATTGGCATGAAGTAATGAATCTACGCTATTGGTCTCCCAATCAAATAAACATTCCAGAGACCGTTCCACATGAGCAGATAGCATATTAAATAACTCAGATATACTGTACTTAGAGAAACTATGATTGTTTCTCGTATCTTTAGTGTTAGCAAGTACTGTTGTAGCAATAGGAGCTGCATCTGGTTCACAAGGTATTTTCAGATGTAATAATTCTTTAGATACTTCATTGACCCATGCAATTAAACTATTTGGATCCTCTGCTATTGGATCGCCAGGGATTTCGCAATTGGAGTCTGGACAGAAACGACATAAGGCAATAAAAGATAAAAGTGCAGCTACTAAATAACTATAGCTACCGATATTTTGGGGATTGTTATATGACGTTATAAATTTAAACCACAAACAGACAGTTAATATGCATGTCGCTACCCCCATTAGGGGTAGCAATCTTTTTGAGATATAGAGTCTGTTTTTATAGGGGTCTGCAAATAACCTATCAAGAATAAGATCTTTTTGATTTCGCGTTAAATGTTTAGAGTTATTTGTATTATTAATAATTTTTGTTACAAAACCTAGAATTGCTTCTTTAGTTTTTTCTTTGTCATACCCCTTAATTTCGTCTAAGAAAGACAGTGTATCCCACCAGACTAAATCATTTCGTCGAGGTGCTTGTGCTGTATTTACAAAAGCTTTCATAAAATAAATTAACCACTGGGATTCAGATGTATTAGACAAAGATATATCACCGGTTTCTAAATCTTGCTGCATTATGTTTTGACTTTCAGCTCTATATAGACCATTACTAAACCTTAACACCCGATTAAAATCACGACGAAATTCTTTATTATTTTTTTCTAGTGTGTTTACAAAACCCGACATAATTACTCCTTGTAGTTGTAATAATATATTAAAACATCTCCAAGTGAATGTAAATAAGTTAGTTTTGATTATACGGTGATTAACCTGTCAGTTTATTATTTCTGGTATTACTCTGTGCCTGCGCATCTTTGATCCAGCTCACTATGTTACACGCATCTGTATCTTGTGTTGCTCTGTATTTAGTTAAAAAATTTGTTGCTAACCTTTTAAATTCAGTATTTCCACATATACTCATTGCATGAACATGAACTTTTACTTCTTCATTTACAATATCAAATTTAGTTTCATATGCTCTCATAATATTCTGAAGATTTTCAACGGCTCGAGGATCAGTGAAAATTTCGACATTAGGTGTTGTACCATATAACCAGTCTACAATATGATTAATTGCTTCAGATATAAGGTTTTTTATAAAGTCCCAAATTTTTGACAATACAGTTTTAGGAGTTACATTTACATGTTTTTTTTGCGATGCCGCTTCTACTTCCGGAGTCCATTTTTGCTCTGTCCGCCTGTTTTGCTCTTGCGGTTCTGGCTCTTGCGGTTCTGGCTCTTGCGGTTCTGGCTCTAACGGTTCTGGATTTAGCCGTTTATTTATAGCATTTAACTGCACTTGCTTCTTTTGATCTTTCCACGCTTGCTGTTCTAGCCGTACTTGATCTAGCAGCATTTGATCTTGCCGTGCTTGGTCTTCTAACCGCGCTTGCTTCTCTTGCTCTAGCAGTACTAACCTCTCTTGCACTAGAAGCACTAGACGCATTAGCTTGTCTTGCTCTAACCTCTCTTGCTCTAACCTCTCTTGCTCAGCTTTCAATATTGCTTTATTAATATCAATCATTGTCTGACATATATATACAAGAGACTTCTTTTGTGAATCAACATTATTTTCACTTAGCGTAAAAATGGCAGAGGAAACTAAAATAATCTTATCTTGGGGTATTAAGTTATTTTTTAACATATTAAAAACAATGTTTTTTATAAAAGCGGTTACATTAGACATACTATAGTTATCTTCATTTAAAGATGAAGGTGTATATTTTAAGTCTAATATTATTTTTTCTAACATTTCTGTCGGGACTAATATTTTTTTATACTGCCTCTCAGAAGAATATATTAATTTAGTTCCATCTCTCATGGTGATTTCTTCATGATTCCAGGCAAAAATCCCAGCGGAGTGTAATTCGTCAATAATTAGATCGTCAATTTTACGAAGATCAATAGTAACGTTAGTGTAATCTTCACTAAATTCTGCGTTTTCATCAAGAAAGTTAGCATCAATGGATATTCCATAAAACCCAGCAATTTGGCAGATTTGTGTTTTATTCGCTGGCGTATAAGACTCACTTTCTATAGCCATTGCCAAATTAATATTTAATTTTTCTCTAACGTCACTAATAAATAATTCTTTGAGATATTGAGTGAGTTCAATTAAGGTATATTTTTTCTCAAATGTATCTTTTAACAGCTTTTTAACAGCATCAACATTTTCATGGTTTTCAAGATGTACAAATCTATCCCCCTGTTCCAATTGTTCTCTTCCTCCTAGGGGGGCATACTTGTTTTGTTGCGCTATCATAGTAACTTCCGCATCTACATGGATGGACATGCCCCGGGATGTTGACCTTTGTTTCTTTATTTTCATAGCAACATCTGAAACAAGAAGTGCTCTATAATGTGCAATCCAAGTTGCTACATTGCGTGGCCTGGTATAAGCGTGAACTATGTTTATAGAGTTAAATATTCCTGGGCCGCACACGTTAAGCTGTTGCGATAACTCTGCTAAAGCCTGTACTCGTATGGTGTCTGTAACTGGCAGATTTATGATTGCTATATAAATTTCTTCTAATTTTTCTTTAAGGTTTTCATAAAATTTTGCTGAATCGGTGCTAAAATAAAGATTAGGCTTTTGAACCTTTTTATAAAAATCATCAAAACTATTCTGCAAATTACTAGGTATAATACTCTTGTATTCATTTATCAATAAAGCAAATTGCGTATAAAATGTTTTTTTCGTATCATCCAAACGTGATACCATATCTGGGTCAATATCATTAATAATTTTACGGCTTTCAGTTCCTCGGGTCTCTTCAGTGATAAAATTTGAATCCATTTTTGAAACTATAGAACCATTATATATTGTATTTAATATGGTATGATCAATTTCTGACCGCGGAGCCTCTGGATATTTGTAAACTAACAAGGAATTAACTTTGCTCGCTATTGAATGATTTATAATATTTAATATAGTTTCATGTAATAACTCATTATCAATTGATATACTAACTAAGTGAAATCTTGCTATTATGGGACTTTTAAAATAGTTATAAGGTAATACACCTAAATTATATAGCGAATGTTCTTGTTGTTCTCTAAGCCACAGGTCTACCATAATAGGCAATAAGTATCCAATTTGTGACTCATTAATACTAACTGGTTCTGATTGTTCTAATAAATTTATAATAATATTGCGTTGATTAGCCTCAATTGCTAGCTGTAAAACAGATTTACCAACGCCATTTCCAGTTTTATGAGTAATATTAATATATGCCCTTCCTAATTGTACTTGACGCTTAACTTCATCCCACTGCCCCGCTTTAGCTAATAACCAAAAAACACTCTCGCCTGTAACTATAGATCTGTCAACTATAGATCCTTCATTGATGTTGGCCCCAAGAGATATAAATTTATCAACTATACCCCATTCATTATGTTTTGCAGCAAACCAGAAACTATTTTTCCTTTCATAATCACCACCTGTAAATTTAACAGACAAATCCATTATTGTTATATTATTAATTACATCTTCAATATTAGCCATATGATCGTTATAATTTGGATGATTAGGGCGTGCCAAATTAAACAATAAAAATGTTGATCTGTGTTCGCTAGCAAGATAGGCTACATTAACAGGATCTGCTAAAATTTCGTCAATTAGTGCACAGTCGCTTTCTCGCAGCGCTATTTGAATCTTCTGCTCTATTGTCATACCTAGTTTCCAGCGGCTATGTAGGTTATAATTATCGTGTAAGTATAAAGCTTTTTAACTATAAAATCTACTATGATTTGGAAGGTAAATTGCTATTTTGGATATTTTTTAAACAATAAGGTATATATGTGTAATACCCAGAATCTTTTCAACAGCACCACAATTTTGCAGCAGAATCTGCTTCGCATTGTTGCCTACTTGTGATCGCAATTCTGCAGATTTAAACCAGATTAAACACTGTTGGGCTAATTGAGCACTATCTTGCACTATTTGTAACAACCCAGCTGTAGTTAATAATTTAGCAATGTCTTTAAAGTTTTCTAGATGGGATCCCGTTATACATGGCACACCAATAGCTGCGGGCTCTAATAAATTGTGGCCACCAACTGGAACCAAACTGCCGCCGACAAAGGCAACGTCTGCAGCAGCATAATACATATACAATTCGCCCATAGTATCGCCTAATATAATAGTCGTATCGCTAGTACAATTTGCGTGACTACTGCGACGTATAAAATTTACTTGCTGCTGTGTTAATAGTTCAGCTACGTTATTAAAACGATCGGGATGTCGTGGGATTAAAATTAATAAACAATCAGGATGACTTTGATGGATTTGCTTAAAAGCCTGCAATACTAACTGCTCTTCGCCCTCATGTGTGCTAGCAGCAACTAAGATCAATCGTTCGCCAATACTTGCTTTTAATGCTTTACCAGCTTGTAACTGTAGTGCATCAATCTGAACTTCAAATTTTAAATTGCCAACAGTTGTAATTTTATTTGCATCTAATCCCAACTGTAGAAAGCGTTGCGTATCTAATTCTGATTGCGTTGCGACATAAGTTATATCGCGCAGCATTTGTTGTATAAACCAACGAAAACGCATATAACGCGGAAAAGATCGATCTGACAAACGTGCGTTAGCTATTATAACAGGAATAGAACGCGCCTTACATGTATTGAGTAAATTAGGCCATAATTCAGTTTCCATAATGATTAAACATAATGGCCGTATTTTTTTAATTAAATTAACAATACACCATGAGATATCATAAGGAATATAAACGTGCGTTACGGTATTCCCCAGCATCTGCTGCACGCGCTGTGCGCCAGTTGGCGTCATGGTGGTAACGGTTATGGGAATTGCCACATATTTAGACTGCAGTGCCTTTATTAACGGCACCGCAGCAACAACTTCACCCACGGATACAGCATGAATCCATACGCCATTTGGTTTAAATACTAATTTTGAATATATCCCTAAACGTTCTAATAGCCTGGCTCGATAGGCTGGCAATTTTGTGGATCGCAGCAACAAGCGCACGTAGATTAGCGGCAAAGTCAGTATAATGAGTAATGTGTAACAAATACGTAAGATGGCAAACAAGCTGAAATCCTAAAAAAACTATTTACAATTCAGTAATAATAACTGACTATATTAACATGGAAACACTAAATAAATCGAGCTGGCCACCAGCATATAGTCTGCGTATAAGCAAAAAAGCCAGGCATGTACACATAAAGGTAATCCCTAATAAAGGCATCGAAGTCGTTGTTCCAGTCAGACAACAAAAGCGCGTTGTAATAGCGGATGTGTTATCTGAGAAGAAAGAATGGATCGAAAAACACCTCGCAACCTTAACCATACGCCCTCTTGAAACCATAGATCGACTCTTGTTGCAAGCTGTGAACCAAACATGGAACATAGAATACCAACAGACCAAAACTAAACAAATCCAAGGCATCACGCGCCCAGGCGATACGATTCATACTATAACATTGCATGGTGATATCGCGGACATAAAGCGTACGCAGCTATGGTTAAAAGCATGGCTTAAAGAAATTGCACAAGAGCATTTGTTACCATGGCTATATACATTGAGCATAGAACATGGGCTACCATTCAATAAAGCTACAATACGTTCACAACAAACATTGTGGGGCAGTTGTACAGCAGAAAAAAATATTAGTTTAAATTATAAATTGCTATTTGTGCCACCGGCATACGCAGAGCACATCATGCTACATGAGTTATGCCATACCAAACATCTAAACCATTCCAAACGTTTCTGGAATTTATTAGCCAGCATAGACAGCAATTGCGAAGCGCATAACCTTGCGTTGCGTAAAGCCGATCAATACGTGCCATTGTTATTTAATTAGCAGGAGGTGTTGCGGTTTTGGTTGGTGCAGGGGCTTGTGAAGGGTGAGCCTCGTTGCTTATTTCTTGTGTAGCGGCCTTTAATTGTAGATTACCCTCCGTACAACTAGGATTAGCATTTTCCCCCATATACATGAAAAATCTAAATATACTATTTTCTTTACAACGCTCTGCCGTAGCCTCCTCAAGCCTATATTTACTGTCTATATCGCGTACGTACTTCTCGGCACTATCAAGCGAATTTACGATTGTTCCAGCCACCGGCCCAATAGCCGAATGAGCTGCGGCCTCTGCGACCAAATAGCCTTTAAGCCCATCATACCCTTTGGATATTAGTGTGGATGGCTGATATTGGTCCGGCACATAATCATAAAGCCAAGCCCAGCGATACACCACCAGCAAAATGATGGTTACTATTATTAAAAATTCCCATACTTGAGCTTTAGAATAGCGCTTGACCAACCTACAATCCCCATATTGCAAAGTAAATTCACGATTTATTATTAAGTTTAGTACAGTTCGACTTTGAGATATGTCCCGGCTAGGTTAAAATGATAATCCAAACCAACGGCACAAGGTGGAACCAATGTATAGCAAAAACGAGCATATCGCAGATTTTGACCCTGATTTATGGGCATCCATGGTTGATGAATCTATTAGACAGGAAGATCATATAGAGCTAATCGCATCAGAAAACTACGCCTCACCAAGAGTTCTAGAGGCGCAAGGCTCGGTACTTACCAATAAATATGCCGAAGGTTACCCAGGCAAACGCTACTATAGCGGTTGTGAGTATGTCGATATTGCGGAAGAATTAGCAATATCCAGAGCTAAACAACTGTTTGGTGCCGCATATGCGAATGTACAACCGCACTCTGGATCACAAGCAAATGCGGCAGTGTATATGGCACTTATTAAACCGGGTGACACAGTTTTAGGTATGGGGTTGGACCAAGGCGGTCATTTGACACACGGCTCTCCGGTTAATTTCTCTGGAAAATTTTATAAAGCAGTTTCTTACGGTTTAAATCCTAACACCGGAGAAATTGATTATGATCAAGTGGATACATTAGCAAAGCAACATCAACCCAAGTTGATTATGACTGGTTTTTCAGCTTACTCGCGTATAGTAGATTGGCAAAAATTTCGTGACATAGCTGATTCAGTGGGCGCATATTTAGTTGCGGATATCGCGCACGTTGCTGGGTTAATTTGCACCGGGCTATACCCTTCCCCAGTCAACATAGCCGATGTGACAACCACAACAACCCATAAAACATTACGCGGGCCACGCGGCGGTATGATTCTAGCACGTGATAATCCCGACTTACATAAGAAACTAAATTCTGCTGTATTCCCAGGGATGCAAGGCGGTCCATTAATGCAAGTAATAGCAGCTAAAGCTGTTGCTTTTAAAGAAGCTGCACTCCCTGAGTTTAAAGTATATCAACAGCAAGTTGTAAACAACGCTAAACATTTTGCTAATGGTCTAATACAACGAGGTTACAAAGTTGTGTCTGGCGGCACGGACAATCATTTATTTTTGCTAGATCTAGTCGACAAAAAAATCACCGGGAAAGATGCTGATTATGCGCTAAGCCAGGCAAATATAACTGTTAACAAAAACGCTGTACCCAATGATCCATTATCGCCAATGGTAACTAGCGGAATACGTATCGGTACACCAGCGGTTACAACCAGAGGATTTAAGGGGCCTGAAATAGATTTGCTAATTGACTGGATTTGTGATGTATTAAGCGACATGAATAATCAAAAAACACTCGATAAAGTCAGAAGCGACGTACTGGAATTATGTAAAAATTATCCGGTCTATCAAGGAGGCACCTAGTGCAATGCCCTTTTTGTCATGAAATTGATACCAAGGTTATAGATTCTCGCGCAGTTGGCGGTGATGGCCAACAAATTCGTCGTCGTCGTGAATGCATCAGCTGCGAAGAAAGATTTACCACATACGAGACAGTAGAGCTATCGTTACCACGAGTTCTAAAAAAAGACGGTAGCTACGTGCAATTCAAAGAAGATAATATACGCTCGGGAATTCTACGCGCACTAGAAAAACGTCCAGTAAGCACTGAAGCCGTAGATCAGATTATAAAAAGCATTATCAGTCGCTCAAGGGCTTGCGGGGAACGTGAGATTTCTACGCAACAGATTGGGGAATGGGTAATGGGAGAATTAAAAGCCCTCGATCCAGTAGCTTACGTACGTTTCGCCTCTGTATACCGACGTTTTGAGGATATCGACGCATTTCATGCGGAAATAGAGAAACTGAAGGCCCCGGAAACTCAGACTTAATCAACAGATTGTCAGGGCAAATATAGTAGTCATGCTAGCTTAAACAATGTCTAAAGAATACATCCGGAGTTATTAACGTTCCTTCTATATTCAACTCTTTTTTTGCTATCTCAAGAGCTCGCAACTCACGTTCTAAGGTTTGTGTTTCGCTTATATCCCAACATACCTGATATAAATGCAGCTCTCCATCAGGCGATTGTGTCAAAAAATCAACTTCGTAGCGATCTTGTAATGTTAAATAGTAAAAAATCTTATGCCTAGAGCGTCGTAGCCATAAATAAAATACATTTTCAAATAGATGTCCATAACTGGCATGTTTGCTAAAAGTATAAGCATTAACCAACCCAGGATCTACTGCATACATTTTTCTAGTGTTTGTTTGCACTTGACGTACAGATTCAGAATACAATTTAACTGGAAAAATCAAATAAGCATCTTCCAAATACTCTAGATATTCTAGAATTGAATTTTTAGCTCCTCTTATGCCTTGACTTTTTATATCTTTAGTGAACTTAGATGCCGAGAAATGCGAAGCAACGTTTTTAAGTATAGTTTGCAAAAGATACTTCAGCAGAATAATATTTTCTACATTATAACGTTCAACTATATCTTTTATAATTACTAATTCAACATATTCTTGTAATATTTGTGTGCGATCAATACTATCAATGTTCGTTGTTCCAGGGAAACCGCCTTGCGCTAAATATTTGGCAAAATGCTCCAGTAATTGATCTAAAGTTCTTTTAGTAAATGGTGTTTTTGGTAAATCATAACTAACTGCGCTCAAATATTCAGGAAAGCTAAGAGGCCAGATTTCAAGAGAAATAGAACGACCACGCAAAGCTGTGTGCAAATCTTTACTTAAAAGTTTTGACGATGCCCCAGATAAATAGATCTCGAGATCTTTGCTATCTTGGAAACGTCTAACCACGAGCGCCCAGTCCGCCACATTTTGAATTTCATCTAAAAACATATAACATTTTCTATCATGGTTTATTGGATATAAAGTGTAAAATGCCTCTAAAAGAGACGCTAATTTAGCCTGATCGCATGGCAACAAGCGATCATCTTCGAAATTAATGTATAAGATCTGATCTCTATCAATACCGTTATTTAGCAATTTTTTTATTGTTTGAAATAAAAAATAGGTTTTTCCACAACGGCGCATTCCAATTGCTACGCGTATTTTATCTTTTATTGCCGCAAAAGAATAATCCCGATGGATACTATGGGTGGTTTTGGCTAGTTTATCATAAAACTCTTCTAAGATGGTTATTAATAACTCATTCATATTTGTCTCTAAGTCCCCATGTAGATAACACCAGCATAGGCTATATCTGGACTTTCTACAAGTCCAGAATAACCTTAATCTGAACTTTCTATATGTTCAAAGTTGAACACGTACATCATCGATACGCGCACATCGCACCCCGCATCTAGTTTTACCATCCTAGCTGTGTTAGAATACTCTCCATCCCTGCGGTAGCAGTTAACCTAGATTAAAGTGAATATGCAATCATTTAAAGGTCGTGAAAAAGCCCGTCGTTATGCAATGCAGGCCCTTTATGGCTGGGTACTTTCTAATAACGAATTAAAAGATATAGAAGCATTCTGTCTAGCCGATCGCAACCCTAAAAACTATGACGTAGCTTACTTTCTACGGCTATTACACGATATTCCAGCTAATCTAAACGAGATTGACAATGATTTAATCCCGTATCTAGACCGACCATTTAACACTCTAGACCCTATAGAATTGACCATCTTACGTGTCGCAGGATATGAATTAAAGTACAGTTTTGATGTCCCATTTAAAGTAGTGCTTCACGAAGCAGTAGAGTTGGCGAAGATGTTTGGCTCAGATGACAGCTATAAATTTATTAATAGCGTACTTGATAAGATGGCCAAACAACTACGTTCCGAAGAAATATTCAAGGATCAAAAAGCGTGTTGAGCAAAAATGCAAAATTGAATTTTAGGCTCGGGGACATTATTCAAGCCGGGCTAGGCATAGCAATGGTAGATGGTGGCTTCGTTATCGCCATACAGATCATCAACTTCCTATTAGTATACTTTGGAGCACGTTTTCCTGCCGATGCAGATAGCATACAAGCTCTTGTCGGCCTTAATAAGGCAAGTTTTTTAATAGCAATAATAACCATGCTGAATTTAGCAGTTATTATTTATCGTATCGCTGGTTTATCCCGCGGCATGAAATATAGCGCTGTAGTTTGTTATCATCAAGCTTTACGGCGCGGACCAATATTAATTATGTTATACCTTCTTGGCAGTGCATTAATGTTGATACTAGCAATACCTTTAATGCGCATAACACAAAATCAAAATTTAATCATGTTTTTGATGTTATCTTTGATACCAATTGGAATGCTTTCCTGTATTTATGTAATTGATCAGGAAAAAAATCCATTACAAGCAATTATTGCCACATTCAAAACAATAAGCAATAAACTTAGTGTTAATCTATTGTTAAATTTAGCCTTAATGTATTCATTGCCATTCTGTTTGGGAACTATATTTACAACACCAACATTTATCGCGCCATATGTTGGTTTGCTGAACGCAGTATGGTTTTTATTTTGTCATATATTAACAATTGTAGTTTATGCTGGAACATGTGTGAAGTTTGATATAAATACTAGCGATCAAAAACCTACCAAGATCATAATAATTTAAAATACTAGTTTTTTGCAAGTACCATCAAAACGTCTACCACAGGACGATCATTAGCTGTTAAATACGGATCCCCTTGCAAGTACATAGCAGAAGAGCCGCCACCATCAAGGTTTACTGCTTCTACACAACCGATAGAATACATAAAATCCTGGAACTCATAAATCGACAAACCCTGAGTCTCTTGTAATAAGGATCTTTCTGCAACTACAAAGACCCAACTACCGTCAGCCAATAAACCAACCCCAGTACGCGCATAACGATCGTTTATAAAACTTGGATGTAACTGCTCTTTTTTAAAATTAGTAATTTTATTTTTTTTATGAATCAATAGTGGACCACCAGAAACAATAAATGGCATGTTATTCCACGCTTTATATGTTGCGCTTTCCAATTGTGGCTGAACATTTATGCTAACAACAGCAGAATCACCTAGAGCAATAGTATTAAGATTGCCAAGTAACATATAAGTATCCGTCGGAACTGTAACCTCACCAGTATTGTATATCGCTTGCACACGATGATCAGAGATAATTATTGCAGTATGATCTACAAGATTTATTGCATCAGTATAGCTATCTGATAGTAAAGCAATACGATTTCCAAATACAATCTTATTCATGGCATTAACTGGCATATCGCGTTGCTTAATTTTTACATTACTTTTAGTTTGCAAGATATCAAATAATACTTTACCAGTTGTTGGATCCCAACCTATCGCGCCACGCGACCTGTAAGCAATACCATGCCATTGTTTATTAATTTTTAAAACCCCAGCTGGTACCCAGTTGCTAGTGCTTTGTTCATTAAGTCTAAAAAAACCACCATTAATAGCAGCCAGGGCTTTATATTGTTGTGCTATTGTTCCGACTGTAGCAATGGATTGCCCAATATCGTGAGCTCGGGTTGCGGTAATTTTAGTTGTTTTGGGATTTATAGTCAGGACATGAATAAGCGTCAATTCATTAGGAGTATATTTTTTATATTGCACAGCACTGTTTGCAGTTTTAGCCTCGCCGCTAACTGCAATACTCATTAATGTGCAAATCATAATAATTAAACAACGCATAAACAAACATTCTACGCGTCTAAGTCACCTGATGCAATCGTACTGGAACACGTCTCGCACCCCAGGTACCATGCTCACCTTCATAAACTCCTGGAATTTGAGTACTACAAAACTTACACTTACCATCATTGGTTAATTCATAAGCTAAAATATTATACCAATCACGCTTGACCACACATTGCTTACAATTATGACAGTAGGTACTACCACCCTCAGTATCGTGAACATTACCGGTATACACATAATTTAGGCCATTGCGCATAGCTATTTCTCTTGCCATGGTAAGCGTCTCTGGTGGTGTAGGTGGGGTATCCATCATTTTCCAATCCGGATGAAATGCCGTGAAGTGTAGAGGAACGTTAGGACCTAGATTTTGCATAATCCATTTTGTTTCAGCATCAATTTCAGCTGGATTATCATTGTACCCAGGAATTAACAGAGTAGTGATCTCAAACCAAACTTTGGTTTCATTTTTTAAATATACTAAAGTTTCAAGAATATTTTCCAAATGCGTACCAGTAACTTTGTTATAAAATTCTTCGGTAAAGCCTTTTAGATCAACATTAGCTGCATCCATATATTTATATAATTCTTTACGGGGTTCCGCACAAATATAACCAGACGTTACCGCAATTGCTTTTACACCAGATTGATGACAAGCCACCGCCGTATCAATAGCGTATTCCATAAAGACTACTGGATCATTATACGTAAAAGCAACGCTCTTACAATTCAATGTTACCGCAGCTTTAGCTATACGATCCGGTAAAGCTTCATCCATTAACGTATCTAACTCGCGGGATTTACTAATATCCCAATTTTGACAAAATTTACAAGCCGAATTACAACCAGCAGTACCAAATGACAAAACTGGGGTACCGGGTAAGAAATGATTCAAAGGTTTTTTCTCGACTGGATCAATGCAATAACCACTAGAGCGGCCATATGTGGTTAGCACTATTTGATTATCTTCGCAGGCACGCACAAAACACAGACCTTGCTGACCATTGCGTAATTTACAGGCACGTGGACAAACGTCGCACTGCACCCTACCGTCCTCAAGAATGTGCCAGTACTTAGTAGGGAAATATTTAGGGCTGTCTTTTAGTTCCATACCACACCTACTGTCTATACTACCTATTATATAAGTATAAGGTATTATTAGGGAGCAAAAGCTTGAAGACTGTACGAAATCCGTGCGTGGCTGGATATTTTTACCCCGCGGATCCAGCAATTTTGGCCGCAACTGTAGCGAATTTACTTGCTAATGCACCAGATTTGAGTATGATCGCACCAAAAGCCATTATTGCACCGCATGCAGGGTATATTTATTCCGGGCCTATAGCTGCGACCATTTATAAAACTTTAGTACCGCATAAAGATTTAATAAAAAGAGTGATTTTATTAGGGCCTGCGCACCGCGTAGGATTTTCTGGTATTGCAGTTACTAATATCAGTGAGTTTGCAACCCCATTAGGAGCCATATCTGTTGACCTAGCTAGTATCAAAGCTATTCTTGATATACCAACAGTAACCGTATTTGAACATGCTTACGATTCAGAACATTCTTTAGAAGTGCAGCTACCATTTTTACAAAGCATTTTGGCCTCATTTTCCTTAGTACCTTGTGTAGTTGGTGACGTCGATCCACATAATGTCGCTACTCTTTTACAACGACTCTGGGGCGGTCCAGAAACACTGATCGTAATAAGCTCTGACCTAAGTCATTATTATGATTACCGTACCGCACAACAGCTTGATACCGAGACAACTCAGGCAATTGTAGAATTAGCACCACAAAAAATTAAAGAAAATCAAGCCTGCGGCCGTTTACCAGTCAAGGGCCTATTATTGGCTGCGAAAAAATTCCAATTAACAGCAAAAGTATTGGATTTACGTAAT
>Ga0206900_1058_pt2 | contig 16386 bp, 16 predicted proteins | sample Alteio_BWOrgHeat_46_FD_153235 | JGI IMG/M metagenome (GOLD analysis project Ga0206900, IMG submission 153235) | Enriched cells from forest soil in Barre Woods Harvard Forest LTER site, Petersham, Massachusetts, United States -... | ecosystem: Environmental > Terrestrial > Soil > Temperate forest >... | reverse complement strand
CATCCTTCTTGGTTGACGGTCGCCACCGGCCATGTCCTTGTCTTTTGCCATGCCGAAGTTGAGCGACAAATCACGTTTGCCAAAAACCTCGCCTTTGCAAATCCAAACTTTCACCCCGATCTTGCCATACACCGTTTGTGCTTCGGCCAATGCATAATCCACATCAGCGCGGAACGTGTGCAATGGGGTCCTTCCTTCTTTGTATCCTTCGGTACGCGCCATTTCTGCGCCACCAAGCCTACCAGAGCATTTGATCTTGATCCCTTCGGCACCCATCCTCATGGTGGATGCGATGGCCATTTTCAAGGCCCTACGGAAGGAGATACGTGCCTGCAACTGGCTGGCGATATTTTCTGCTACGAGCTTGGCATCCAGTTCCGGGCGCTTGATCTCGTATATATTGATCTGTATATCTTTCTTGGTGATGTTCTTCAACTCTTCCCTCAACTTGTCCACCTCGGTTCCGCCCTTGCCGATAACAATGCCCGGACGTGAAGTGTGGATGGTAACGGTGACCCTTTTGAGGGTACGCTCGATAACGATTTTTGCGATACCTCCTTTTTGGATACGTGCCCCGATGTATTTACGGATACGCACATCTTCCATCAATTTCTCGGCATAGTCTTTATCACCATACCACATAGACTCCCATCCACGGATGTAACCTAATCGAAGCCCTATCGGATTTGCCTTTTGTCCCATGTATATTACTCGTTATCCGTTGCTAAAGTTGAAACGGAATTATCAATATTATCGCTTACTACAATTGTTATATGGTTTGACCGCTTGCGAACACGGTGTGCACGTCCTTGTGGGGCGGGTTGAATGCGTTTCAACATCCGGCCACTATCCACTGACACTGCTTTGATCATCAGTTCGCCCTCATTTCCAGAACCATCGTTCTTCACTTTCCAGTTGCTCACTGCTGAAAGAAGGAGTTTTTCCAATTCTATGGCGTACATCCTTTTTTCATGCACTTTCAAGATGAAGAGTGCCTTGTCTGCCCGCATGCCCCTGATGAGGTCGGCGAGAAGGCGCATCTTGCGCGGCGAATAGCCTGAGTTATATAATTTAGCTGTTGATTCCATTTCTGCCTCTATTTTTTACCTGCTGCTTTTTTAGCCTGGTGTCCCCTAAATGTACGTGTCGGTGCAAATTCGCCCAGTTTGTGCCCCACCATGTTTTCGGTGACATACACTGGGATAAACTTATTGCCATTGTGCACGGCAAAGGTTTGTCCTACAAAATCCGGACTTATCATGCTTCTCCTGCTCCAGGTTTTGATCACGCTTTTCTTGCCCGAATCTGTCATTGCCTGTACCTTCTTCTCAAGCTTTGCGCTTATGTACGGCCCTTTTTTTATGGAACGACTCATGTTTCGTTGTTCGTTAATCGTTAATCGTTGTTCGTTTCTGTCAAAGGCGATTTGGTTTGTTGGGGCCAAATAACCTAATTGCTCAATTGCTTATTTTTTTCTTCTTTCAATGATGAACTTGTTGCTCTGGTTTTTCAAAGCACGGGTTTTCTTGCCCTTGCTGTACAAACCTTTCCTGCTGCGTGGCTGGCCACCGGATGCCTTGCCCTCGCCACCACCCATAGGGTGATCGACAGGGTTCATCGCAACACCCCTCACCCTTGACCTGCGGCCTGCCCAACGGTTCCGGCCTGCTTTGCCCATTTTTTGTAGGGAATGGTCGCCATTGGATACCTTGCCTACGGTTGCATAGCAGCTGGTAAGCACCATCCGTGTTTCACCACTTGGCATTTTGAGGATGGCATATTTACCGTCCCTGGCCAGCAACTGGGCATAAGTGCCAGCGCTACGGGCCAAAACCCCACCTTTGCCAGGTTGCAACTCTATATTGTGTACTATCGTACCCAGTGGTATGAATTGCAACAACAATGTGTTCCCTACTTCTGGTGGCACCTGCTCACCAGAGATGATCCCTTGACCAACTTTGATGCCTTCTGGGGCAATGATATATCTTTTTTCACCGTCAGCATAGTTCAACAGTGCGATAAATGCCGAACGGTTTGGATCGTATTCCACGGTTTGTACGGTTGCTGGGATATTGGCCTTGTTCCTTGCGAAATCAATGAGCCTATATTTTTGCTTGTGGCCACCGCCTACGTTGCGTATGGTCATTTTACCAGTTCCATTACGCCCACCGGCTTTCTTCTTCGGGCGGAGCAGGCTTTTCTCAGGAGAGCTTGTTGTCAGCTCCTCATAGGTATTCACTACCGCGAAACGCGAGCCTGGTGTTACCGGTTTTAATCTCTTAATTGCCATCTTTCTTAGATATTACTATAGAAATCTATGTTGCTTCCCTCTTTCAGGGTAACTATTGCTTTTTTGAATCCTCTTGTTTTGCCATGGATGAAGGTCTTTTTGGAATAACGGGTCTTGGTTTTGCCCGCATATACCATGGTGCGGATCACGGCAACCTGCACGTCATATACCTTTTCCACTTCTGCCTTTATCTGGTCTTTGGTGGCCTTGCGGTCCACGATAAACCCGTACTGACCGTGCTTTTCGCCCAGGGCAGTATATTTTTCAGTTACCAATGGTTTTCTTAGAATACTCATTGTCTTATATTATTTCAGCGTTTCGTTCAAACTGTTTACTGCATCTTCTATCAAAACCAAGGTAGAGGCATACATCACATCGTGGGTGTTGATGTCTTTGCTCAGCATCACGCTTGCATTGGGCAAGTTGCGTGCAGAGCGGATGATGTTTTCCTGTTTGGTCTGTAGAACCAGGAGCGTTTTTTCGTTTCCAAGGTTCAGGGCACCCATGATGCTCAGGTATTCCTTTGTTTTTGGAGAATCCAAGTCAAAGTTTTCCAATACCACGATCTTGTTTTCTTTTGCCTTGTAAGCCAGTGCTGACCTACGTGCCACTTCCTTTACTTTCTTGTTCAGCTTCAGATCGTAGGTCCTGGGCCTAGGGCCAAAGATACGACCACCACCACGAAGCACTGGGGATGTGATGGCACCGATACGTGCACCGCCGCCGCCTTTCTGCTTGCGCAGTTTCCGGGTCGAGCCTTTGATCTCATTCCTTTCCTTGGCCTTGTGCGTGCCCTGGCGCTGATTGATGAGATAGCGTTTTACGTCTAGGTAAAGTACATGATCATTGGGTTCAACGCCAAATACCTCATCGGCCAGTTGTACCGAACGACCTGTTTTTTCACCTCTAATATTTAAAACTTCCAGTTCCATTTTCGTAATTCTTTTATCGTTGCCCGTTATTTCTCTATAATAAGGTAAGAGCCGTTTTTGCCGGGTACCGCACCTTTGATAAGGATAAGATTCTTGTCTGCTATGATTTTTGTTACCGTAAGGTTTTGCACTTTCACACGCACACCGCCCATGCGGCCTGCCATCCTCATGCCTTTGAACACGCGGCTTGGGAATGATGATGCACCCAATGAACCCGGTGCACGCAACCTGTTGTGCTGGCCGTGTGTCTGCCCGCCAACCCCACTAAAGTTGTGGCGTTTTACCACACCCTGGAAACCTTTACCCGTGCTGGTGCCATATACATCTACGAAGTCGCCTTCAGTAAACATGTCAAGCCCAACGGTATCACCAAGGTTGAAAGGTGTTTCAAATTCCTTGAACTCTACCAGTTTCAGTTTCGGGGTGGTATTTGCTTTCGCGAAATGCCCTTGCAGAGACTTGGTAGTGGATTTCATTTTCTTTTCACCGTAGCCCAATTGGATGGCGGTATATCCGTCATTTTCCTTGGTGCGTACTTGTGTCACCACGTTAGGTGCAGCTTCTATTACCGTTACCGGTATGCTCCTGCCTTCAGCATCGTATATGCTGGTCATCCCTATTTTCTTTCCTATTAATCCTGACATGGCCTCAAACTTTTATTTCAACGTCTACGCCGCTAGGCAATTCCAATTTCATCAATGCATCTACAGTTTTGGTACTGGTACTGTAAATGTCTATCAACCGTTTGTGGGCGCAGAGCTCAAATTGCTCCCTGCTCTCCTTGTTCACGTGCGGTGAACGCAATACGGTAAATATCTTTTTTTCGGTAGGCAAAGGGATCGGGCCGCTAACCACGGCACCGGTTGTCTTCACCGTCTTCACGATTTTCTCAGCTGATTTATCAATCAGATGATGATCGTAAGACTTAAGCTTTATTCTAATCTTTTGACTCATGGTCGTATTTATACTTTTTCTGTTCTGCCTTTTGCTTTTGCAAGGATCCCTTCTGAAATGCTGTTCGGCACCGGCTCATAATGTGAGAAGGTTACCGTGGATACGCCGCGCCCTGAGGTAATGGTACGAAGGGTAGTTACATATCCAAACAATTCAGACAATGGCACTTTTGCTTTGATCACTTGTCCGTCGCCACGGCTGTCCACCCCTTCCAGGTGTCCGCGCCTGCGGTTCAAGTCGCCCATCACATCACCCATATAATCTTCTGGGGTCACTACTTCTACACTCATGATCGGCTCCAACAAGATCGGTTTTGCTTTGCGGCATGCTTCACGATAGGCCATCCTGGCACAAAGCTCGAATGAAAGCGAATCGGAGTCAACTGCGTGGAAAGAGCCTTCGAACAAACGAACCCTCAAGGTATCCAAAGGATAGCCGGCGAGTACGCCATTGGTCATGGCTGTTTCAAAACCTTTCTGGATGGCAGGGATAAATTCTCTTGGAATAGACCCACCCACGATTTCGTTCACAAACTGAAGCCCGTTTTTCAATTCGATAGGCTTTTTTGTCTTTGGATCAATGAGGCTCGGATCGGCTGGCCCTATTTCTACTGAGATATCAGCAAACTTACCACGGCCACCTGTTTGTTTCTTATATACTTCACGGTGGGTAACATGTGCCGTAATCGCTTCTTTATAAGCTACTTGCGGAGCACCTTGGTTACATTCCACTTTAAATTCCCTTCTCAAACGGTCCACGATAATCTCCAGGTGAAGCTCGCCCATACCGCTGATAACGGTTTGGCCGGTTTCTTCATCGGTACGCACCCTGAAGGTAGGATCCTCTTCAGCCAATTTGGCCAGGGAAACACCCAGTTTGTCAACGTCAGCCTGAGTTTTAGGCTCAATGGCTAGACCGATTACAGGCTCTGGGAAGGTCATGCTTTCCAACATGATCGGATGCTTCTCATCGCAAAGGCTGTCGCCGGTACGGATATCTTTAAAGCCTACCCCGGCACCAATATCACCAGTGATGATCTTGTCAATAGGGTTTTGCTTATTGGCGTGCATCTGGAAGATACGGCTGATACGTTCTTTTTTCATGGAACGGGTGTTCAGCACATAAGAACCCGCATCCAAAGTACCGCTATATACCCTGAAGTAAGCCAATCGGCCAACAAATGGGTCGGTCATGATTTTGAACGCAAGCGCTGAGAAAGGCTCGCTTTCTTCAGGTTTCCTGAATTCTGGCTCTTCGGTTTCAGGGTTGATCCCTTCTACCGGAGGCAGTTCTGCAGGAGATGGCAGGTATTCACAAACCGCGTCAAGCATGGTTTGAACGCCTTTATTTTTGAAGGCCGATCCACAAAGGATAGGCGTAATGGTCATGCTGATGGTAGCTTTACGGATAGCTGCTTTAAGCTCAGCTTCGGTAATGCTGTCTGGATCTTCGAAGAACTTCTCCAGCAAATGGTCATCGTATTCGGCTACTGATTCTACCAGGTGTGCCCTCCACTCATCCACGGTATCAATAAGATCAGCCGGGATTGGGATTTCGGTGAATTTCATCCCTTGGCTTTCTTCGTCCCAGATGATGGCTTTCTTGGTCACCAAGTCAACCACCCCGCGGAAACTGGTTTCAGCACCGATGGGAACTTGCAAAGGAATAGGACGTGCGCCGAGGCGTTTTTTGATCTGGTTGATGACATTAAAGAAATCTGCACCAGAACGGTCCATCTTGTTTACGAAACCGATACGGGCAACGCCATATTTATTGGCTTGGCGCCATACGGTTTCTGATTGAGGCTCTACCCCGCTCACTGCACAAAAGAGTGCAACAGCACCGTCAAGCACACGCAAAGAGCGCTCTACTTCCACAGTAAAGTCAACGTGGCCAGGAGTGTCAATGATGTTGATGGTATATTCATCGCCACGGTATTTCCAAAATGCACGGGTAGAGGCGGAGGTGATGGTGATACCACGCTCTTGTTCCTGTACCATCCAGTCCATGGTAGCGGTGCCTTCATGTACCTCACCAATTTTGTAATTGATGCCCGTATAATAAAGGATACGCTCCGTAGTGGTCGTTTTGCCGGCATCGATGTGGGCCATGATGCCTATATTCCGTGTTCTAACTAATTTCTGATTCATGATATTTAAAACCTGCTGAAGTGCGAGAATGCCTTGTTTGCCTCTGCCATCCGGTGCGTATCTTCTTTTTTCTTTACTGCGGCGCCTTCATTGTTTGCGGCGGCCAATATTTCTGCGGCCAATTTGTCCACCATGCTCTTGCCATTGCGTTTGCGAGAGTATTGGATAAGCCATTTCATGCCCATGGCCACTTTGCGCTCTGCCCTGATTTCGGTAGGGATCTGGAAGGTGGCACCACCGATACGGCGTGCTTTTACTTCTACCTGAGGGGTGATATTGCCCAAGGCCCTTTTCCAAACTTCCACACCGTTTTCTTTGGTACGGTTCTCTACGATTTCCAATGCCCCGTACACTACGCTGAACGCCGTGCTTTTCTTGCCATCGTACATGATGTTGTTCACGAACTTGGTCAAAACGGTATCCCCGTACTTAGGGTCGGGTAAAATGTATCTTTTTTTCGGTTTTGTTTTCCTCATTATAGTAAGCAGTAAGAAGTGATCAGTGAGAAGTTCCTTCTGTTTTGTTTAGTTATGCTTTCTTTACTTTAGGTCGTTTGGTGCCGTACTTGCTCCTGCCTTGTTTCCTTTTGTCAACACCTGCAGTGTCGAGTGCACCACGGATGATATGGTAACGTACCCCCGGAAGGTCTTTCACCCTGCCACCCCTGATAAGCACGATGGAGTGCTCTTGCAGGTTATGGCCTTCACCTGGGATGTACACGTTTACTTCCTTTCCATTGGTAAGCCTTACCCTGGCTACTTTCCGCATGGCTGAGTTTGGTTTTTTTGGCGTGGTGGTATATACACGGGTACATACGCCACGTTTTTGAGGGCAGGAATCAAGTGCAGGGCTCTTGCTCTTGTTCTTGATGTTGGTCCTCCCGTTTCTTACCAATTGCTGTATTGTAGGCATACTTTAAATTCGTTGATCGTTATTCCTTGATCGTTTTGTTTCGTTTTTCGTGGCTCGTTTCAGGAAAGCCCGTCCATTTTTGGAAGTGCAAAGGTACTACATAATTAAACTTAACCTGAAAAAAACCTGTTTTTTTCATGAAAAATTTAACATCCGAAACGCCTGCAGTTCTGTATCAACAGCTTACCTGCGTCCCTCCCGGGAGGTATATCCAAATAGCTTGATGTGGATACCCTTTCCCGATTTTGTATGTGCCTCAGTGGCCGGCTTCCAATCACCCTGCCATTGAGCGGGCAAAGATAGTGAGTATTTTGATGCGTGATAACGTGTGGTACCATGATTATGCAAAAAAATAACAATGCCCCGTTTCCTTGCTGTTATGTCTTTGTTATCAATGCAGTGACTTCCTCGTAATGCGAAGCGTGAAATGGCACCTCAAAACAAATTATCCGTACATTTGCTATCCATACATTATCAGATACATGTTTATCCTGAAAAAAGAATACCTGCCCAGCTATACCTATCTCGACTATGAACAATGGGAGGGAAAATGGGAACTGATTGATGGTATTCCCTATGCAATGGCCCCTGCACCAGGATGGTATCATCAAAAAATAAACGGAAGGCTGTTTGCAGCCCTCGATGAGGCCCTAAAAATTTGCAATCAATGCGAGGCGAACATGCCCATAAACTGGAAAATTGGGGACATGACCATCGTGGAACCTGATGTAGTGGTTGTTTGCAAGCCTTTTGAAGAAGGATTGTACCTCACCAAGACTCCAGAAATCATATTTGAGATTTTATCCCCTTCCACGGCCGAGAAAGACCGAACCCTAAAATATGAACTATACAGGGGCAAAGGGGTTGGCTATTATATTATCGTGCACCCCATTGAAAAGATCGCAGAAGTGTTTCTGTTGGATGCTGGGGGACAATATATCCCACAAGGGAAATATTTTGATACCCCTTTCCACTTTGAAATCTCAGGTTGTTCTTTTGATCTGGATTTTGGGTTGATCTGGTAGATTATCCCGTTTCACAAAAATCAATGTTTGCCAACGCTACTATCCAAATTGGGTAACTTGCGCCACCATGCATCTGCCGGATCATATCTTTTTATATAAAGTGCTCCTTGCACTGGTGCTGGCCATTGCCAACCTGGGCCTCTATAGGTGGGTCATGGCAGAAAAGGCCAATCTCAGCCACCTCAAATGGGCAGTTTTGGTGATTTTCGGTCTGAAAGCCGCGGGTATCATCTTCATCTATGGTATATACCCACATTTCCATATCACATCAGACAGCAACCTTTTTTACCTGCCCTATGCTACGGATATCCTGCATGGCAAAGTACCCGAACGTGATTTCGCCCTCCCCTACTCCTTTTTCTTTCCCTATTTATTGGCCTTGCCTGTATGGCTTTGGCATTCCGCCGGGGCTATCTGTTTATTGATGACTGCCATCGAGGCTTTGATGATCTGGCGGTTTATCAGGGTTTATGATATGTCTCCCGTCCTGAAATACCGCACGGCCATCCTGTACCTCAGCACCTATATGTCATTCTATTTTGTGTCGTTTACGGGGTACAACGGCATCATTATATGTTGCGCGCTGGTCTTCTGTTTGGCGTATCAAAGTCCTGACCGGCAAAGAGGCTGGCAACAGTTGTTCTTTCAGCTGGGGTTTTGGTTAAGTAAGCTGTTGATGCTTTTATACCTCCCCGTGTTGGTGTTTGTGGGCAAGCCGGGCATCAAAAGCCTATTGAAAAGGGCAGCCACATTATTGCTCATCCCTGCATTTTTGTTGGTACTGGCCCTGGTTGGCATACCCATCGCCCAACCCATCTATGAGCAAGGTTATTCCTTTACCGCCTGCAACCTTCCTTTTTTTGTCTGGCTTGCTTTTCCTGGGTTGGATATCCAATGGTTTACCTTGATAGACCTCGGCATTTTGTGCGCTGCCGTGGTCCTGATATCTTACTATTATTTACGTGTTAGCCAAAAGCATGACAATTACCAAGCCATCCGCCTTTGCTTTGCGGCAGCTTTGACCCTTGTATTTCTGCTCCTGAGCAAAAAGGCCTTTGTGCAGTACCTGGAAATGAGCTATTTTATCATGTTAGCCGCACTTTTATTGCTTTCGATAAAGCCCTTCAAGTTTATACTCCTGCTGAACCTGATGAACATTTTATACCCCATAGAACTATACCTGGAAGGACAGATCACCGATCACCAGAACGAGAGCCATTTCAAGGTGCATGGGCTGGACTCCAGCCTCCTGCCGCTCATATTGGTGGATATTACCATTATGGGGATATATGTTTACCTGCTGGTGAGTATTTTACGGTTTGTGAGGCCGGGGAAAATGATCCCCATCAATTCTGCACCATAACCTTGAAATTTTTGGTTTCTCCGCCATTGGCAATGCGCAGAAAATACATCCCTGCCTCCAAATGATTGACAGGGATATCATATTCTGTACCGGCGCTCTGTTGGGTATAGGTGAATATTCGACGGCCCATGGCATCAAACAAGGTATTGGTGAGGTCGCCTGAATAAAAGCCCATATCACTTTTGATATGCAACTGGCCGCCATCAGAAACCGGGTTGGGATAGACCAAGAAATTGTTAAGGGATATAGAACCGGGAGCTTTAAACGTATCATCTATGGTGAGGGCGAAATCTATTTTGGCGATATAGCTATGATTGATCGGCGTATTATAAGTAGTCCCAAACAAGGAAGAGTTGCCAATACCGTCTCCTATCAATAACATCTTGTTAGATTCATCTATATCTGCTCCCACAAAACACATAGGCATGTTTAATTTCCTCACCATGTTCCCATTTTTATCAAATATTTGAAGGTTTACCGCATCGAGGGACTGATCTATATAATATGATCCATTCCATAGATAGGAAAACCCTAAATCATCAACTATAAGATCCGGTTGAGATGTTATAGGGGGGATATTTATTAATTCTTCCCATTCAATCCGGCGATCAGTATCGCATTTGGCAAGGATCTGGCCATTGTATTGGGGGTTGCCATGACCGAGGTTCAAATCCCCAAAAGAAATATCTGTATTGAAACTGCTACAAAGGTAAACTTCGCGCGTTTTTCTGCTCACTACGAAATCCCCACTCAATGATTGGCCATTTGTTGCGGCATTGCAGATTGGTGAAAAAGTCCCATCACTATCCAAGCTTGTGTAAAACTCATTGTCAAAAGCTGGACTTGAATAAGGGGTATTTCCAAGAGCCATTTGCTTGTAAAACCGACCTACTACAAAAGATTTACCAATTCTATAGAAAGGCATATCCCCTTCAATAAAAAGCAACTCGCAGCCAGTGGCAATTTTTTGGGTAGATGTAACTCGACCATCAAGTGATATTCGGACAAGATATACAGCATTTCTTCCATTTGGGTCATCAAATCCAACACCCTCTAAATCAAAATGAGTCATTTCATTTATCAATGCAAAAAAACCTAAAGTACCATTGTATTGCAAGTCGATATTATTTTTAATGCCATCGACCCCTTGTTTGCATTGCCTTACCCAGACACAGTTTCCTGAAGAATCGAGTTTGGCCATAAATACCCAACTTTTCAGGATTGGGCTTTTCATAGTATAGGTTCCGATTTGGATTGAATCTGCAGAAGTTATCCCATTGAGATAAAATTCACCAGAATCTCCCTGAACAAAAGTAATGTTGCTACCAGTTGATCCATATTCCGCAAAAGTTTTTATCCAAAGCACTTTGCCGGTTGATCCATCAAGGCTGGCAATAAAATCATTTCTGTAAGTTCCCAAGGGATGAACTTTTATTGTTTGTCCCGATATCTGAAAGTCATGATCATAATTCGCCAAAACATAAATTTTGCCCGATTTCGACGGGCTGGCTTGAAGATCCAATGCATTCCCCCCAAAATCCTGTAACCATTCTGTTTTCTGGGCAGTTGTCCCCAAACAAAATAGCATAAAAAAGAATACAAATGCTTTAGTTAGGTATTTGTGCATATAGGCAAGTTAGGGAATCTTGCTCACAAAACGGGACGCTTGGATGGATATTGTAAATCTGCCGTATTGATATAAATGACTATCCGGATAAAGCAACCATAAGCGTATCACTAACCCCCGCGCTTCAGCCGGGAATGACATACATGAATGATAATTAGGGCTTTAGCCCATTAATCGCTTTTAGTTGAAATCTTGTTGATTCTGAAACAGGATTGGGCTAAAGCCCTGAATAATATGATACTGATAACCCCGACTGAAGTCGGGTGGTTGATTTTCCGTCAGGTTCCTTCAAACGGATAGTCAATTTGATAGACAACCCCTCATTTCAACAAACTCACCGTTCCTTTCTTTTGCAGCCATTTTTGATCTGCGGTTTCCAGGAGTGCTGAGTACCCATATACCCCTATCGCGCAGGGCGATCCGTGGAACGTGCCGTCCCAGCCTGCCCCTACCCCATCTATGCGGGCGATGATCTCGCCCCAACGATTGACAATAATGATATGCGATTCTATGATGTTTTGGCCCACTGCCTTGAATACATCATTGGTGGTATCTCCATTCGGAGTAAAAGCGTTCGGGAAATAGGCATAGCTTCGGCAGTCGAGCCCTTTCACATGATAGTGGACAGTATCTCCCTGGCAACCATTGGTCACCCGCACAAAATAATCCCCGGAATCGGTGACATTGATGCTTTGGGTGGTTTCTCCGGTTGACCATACATAATTAAGGCTATCTATGCCCGCATCAAGGGTTATGGAATGTGTTTGGCACACGCTATCATTGAAATGGTGCGTTGGCACCGTGAAGCTGGCATTGGTAAAATTGCAGACATTGAAATGTGAAATAAAACCCTCATCAGCAGAGTCCCTTTTGGGGAGGAATGCATTTTGGGTTATTGGGAAATCAGGGCTTGTGGTCTGCCCGGCCATCCATAGCCCATCCCCCGGTTCCACGGCCGTCAAGGCCAAGTAATCACAATAAGTACCGCCAAACAAGCTATTTTGCTTTATTTTACCCGTCTTGTCCAATTCCAATATCCTCATGCGGCTGTTACCGTACAGGTAGGTCGGATTAAGGTATTTGGGGTTATTGGCAGTTGAATCTGGTATGTTTTCCACCAAAAGATAACAGTTGCCGCTTTTGGCCACCGCTTGGGATTTTATCACAAACAGATTTTTGTACAGGATCCGATGGTTCACGGTGAAATTATACTTCATCGCTCCCGTCCCGTCCATTTTCATGGCATATTGAAACTTATGCGGATCTGGCAGGCTATCCAGTTTCAGGGAATAGCTCATGTTTTGCAGCAGGTCATCAGCGAATCCTGTCAGGTACACGTACCCACTATCATCAATATCCAGGGAGCGATGGGCATCATTGTCCAAGTAATAATAATCGCAGTAGATGAGGCGGTATGCGGGGTCAATTTTTATCAAAAAAGAAAACCCAGGATCCTTGGCCGAAAAATAGGAATTCTTGACCACAGGGTAGACAATCTTGGGAAAAGAGGGGTCGTATGCCCTTCCGCTGATATAAATATTGCCCGAGGCATCCACGGCAATCCCCTCCCCCACGGTATATTGGCTGCCCAGATAGCTGCAATACTCCAGCGCACCGCCTGCAGAGAACTGCGCCACGAAGCCGCGGTCAAATTTATCGAACTGATCATAATTGCCGCTGTCTGCCAGGTCACTGAAGGGGATGGCACCCTTGGTGGTGGGCAAGCCTTTGTTGGATTGGCCTGTCAGATACACGGCCCCGTTATTGTCCGTGCAAAGGTCTTGCAACAACAGCCCATCGTAGGTATTGAAAAAAGTGCTGAACACCAAGTGCCCGCTACTGTCAAGCTTGGAGAGGAATGGGGTCGCGTTGAAAAAAGTATCCTGGATCTTGGTTTGTATGGCATTTGGGCTGATGGGAAAATCCTTGCTGTTGGTGGTGCCACATAAAAACAGGTTCCCCGATGGGTCGGTGGCAATCCTGAACAGATAATCATTGCCATGCCCCCCAAAATAGGTGGCCCAGATCAATTGGCCATCGCTGTTGAGCTTGAGGATATATAAATTACCCCCATCACCCTTCATCTGGGGTTGAAATGCCCCTGGTGTTGTTTTCAGCGAACCAAAAACCGTGGTATAGGCAATATAGACATTCCCAAACCGATCGGAGGCACAACCATACATGGACTCGAAGATCCCTTTGAGGTAGCTGGAATAGGATGGTGGTACATTGCTTGCCCCTTTTGACCCAAAGGCGGCCAGGCAGAACACCAAAACAATGAAAAAGTAGGGGGGCCTCTTCATGCGCTTTTATTTTACAGGCTAAAGGTAGCAAAATATCCTTACCAAAAGAAAAGGCCACCTTTTGGGGCGGCCTTTTCGCGAACATGAATTAGAACTTGAAGCTTGTATATCTTAAAGACGAACCTAGCAGGCAAAAGGTGGGGTGGGTTTGAAAAAATATTTTTTTTCTTCATCGGTAGGCGTCTTTTCTGTTTGCCACCCCCACCACATATACCCTAAGAACCGAATCTTCGATTTTGTAAATTATCCTGTAATCGCCAATCCTTATTCTATAATTGTTTGAAGAACCTTGCAATTTCTTGCACCCCACCGGCCTAGGAATCAACGGCCAGGCTTTCAATTGCATTCATTGCTTTTACGTATACGGAAACGGGTAACATACCGAGTTCCTTTTCGGCCCGCTTTTCGATTACGATAAAGGTACAACAGCTAAGACTTTTGGAGTTTGAATTTTTTATCCAATCGGGCTTTTACTTCCGATAGCGGCGAGAACTCCCCGTTTTCCCTGGATGCAATCAAAAGATTGTCGAGATAGTCCTCTATGACCTGAGCATGGTACTTCATGTCGAAAGTCACCTTTTTTAGTTTGCCATGGCTATCTCGTTCCATTTCTATGCCTGCTATCTTTTCCATTGTACAAATATAAAAAGTGCCGTCAAGAATAATTCCGTTTTGCAAGGATTCTGGCTACTGCACGATAAACTTGAAAACACGCCTTTGGGTGCCGGTATTTATATCGAGGAAATACATGGCGGGTGCCCAATCAGACACCTGTATTTTATATTCTGTCGTGTTTACAGGAATTGCAAAAGAAGTCAACCTTCTCCCAAAAACATCGTAGATATTGCCAGACGTCCCCGAACCGAACCCAGCATCGTCTTTCAAAAACATGGTGCCATAGGCCGCCACCGGATTGGGGTACAATTGCAGGGTACTGGATTTAGCAAGGGTATCTTTCTTTATGGTATCTTTTGGGATGGTATCCGGTTTGTACACCAGTCCGAAATCTACGCTTGCCACAAAAGCATCTGAATCCGCGACATTGTTAGGGGTACCAAACAGGGTTGAATTGCCAACGCCTTGACCAGACATAATCATATTATCGCCAGAATCCAAAGCTAGGATGCTCTCTTGGATAGGTACAAGTGTATTCATGTTCTCTTTCCCGTCCTTATCATATACATCCAAAAAAGCAGGATACTGGTTGGTTGTTGTATTAGGATGTTCCCACAAATAGGTAAATCCCTTTCTATCGGTTTGCATGTCGTCTAAAGTGTAGTTTATCAACGGGACAGAAACATCTTTCGCCCAAGTATATTTACCCATAGAATCCACCTGAGAAACAAACTGCCCATTGAAATCATGTTTTAATAGAGGTGTTATTGGTATAAATCTATTATTATCCAGCCGGATACTATCCATATAATTTCCTGCGACGCTTATTCTGTCAGCTCCATTTATGCTGACTAGCAGGCTAAAATATTTCCCACCCTCCGCAACATCTTTTACCCAAACTTGATTTCCTAAGGTATCAGCTTTTGCGATGAAATAATCGCCAAAATTTGTTCCGGTAATCTCCAAGGAACCAAACTTCAAGTCGCCACCAAAAGAGCCATCAATATATAAAAACCCATTTTTATCGATAGAAAAGCTATTTCCATCCGCATTTAGAAAACAATTTGAGGCGATTTCCTTGTACCAAAGAAGCGAACCTTGGCTGGATATATTCAACAGATAGATTTTTTCATTTCCATAAGGGTCATTCATGCCTTTTCCATTGATTTGAAAAAGTTTAGATTGATTGACCAAAACATACAACCCACCATGTGGATTTGCGACGGCCGCAATTACGCTATTTGCGCTAGTATTGTACTTTTTGGCCCAAAAGAATTTACCATTTGGACCATATTTAGCCATGGCATCCCAAGTGCTCGCTGATACTTCGCGTATTACGGTATCCTTTCCAAAGGCAATTGATTGAGAATTAGCATTCCCATATATGTAACAGTTTCCAGAATCATCCGCGACTGGTATAAAATAAAAACCTCCACCCGCACCTTTGCCAGTAATTTGAGTGGTCCATAATATTTTACCCGAATCCGGGCTCAAACAGGCCAAAAACCCTGAGTAGTTATTATTATAGGCCGGAGATTCAATCAATGTATCATTCCCTATCTTAAAGGAATGTCTGAACTGAGCGGTCACATAAATATTACCTGCTTTGGAGCAACTGGTGCCAAATACGCTCACGTCACCATCTTCAAATTTCGTAATCCACCTTGTTTTCTGGCCAAAACTTTCGTGGCTGCAAAAAGCAGAGAAAAGCAAGATTATGGGGATAATGGCCTTCAACGCTACGTATATTGTTGAAAGATAAGGATAATTATGGAATTGTGTGCAGGAGGGAGATTATATTTTCGGGCTGCTATTGTTCTGAGCGAGCTGGGGCCAAAAATGTTCGATGCCTCTGGGCATCGGATAAGATGTCGAGATTTGTTTTTCTATAAACCTTTGATCCCGCTGGGATCGGGAAAAGTATATCTTTTTAAGATTTTCGGAAATTCCACTTTTATGGCTATTGCACGATAAACTTAAACACCAGCCTTTGGGTGCCGGTATTTATATCGAGGAAATACATGGCGGGTGCCCAATCAGACACCTGTATTTTATATTCTGTCGTGTTTACAGGAATTGCAAAAGAAGTCAACCTTCTCCCAAAAACATCGTAGATATTGCCAGACGTCCCCGAACCGAACCCAGCATCGTCTTTCAAAAACATGGTGCCATAGGCCGCCACCGGATTGGGGTACAATTGCAGGGTACTGGATTT
>Ga0206900_1159_pt2 | contig 16387 bp, 13 predicted proteins | sample Alteio_BWOrgHeat_46_FD_153235 | JGI IMG/M metagenome (GOLD analysis project Ga0206900, IMG submission 153235) | Enriched cells from forest soil in Barre Woods Harvard Forest LTER site, Petersham, Massachusetts, United States -... | ecosystem: Environmental > Terrestrial > Soil > Temperate forest >... | reverse complement strand
CTTAACGCGGCGCTGGCGTTCTATCTTATCTTTGCCGTCCTTCATACGGTGTTGCCCGTGTTCCTGCAACGCTGGCACGGGGCCAGCGGGCCCGCGTGGATAAATCATTTGTTTCCCATTGTTGCCCTCGCGCTGGTCCTGGTACCGATTTTCAAGCTTAGCGAGGTTTCGTTTATTGTTTGGCCATTTATTTTGCTCGTGGATTTGCTGGCCATCGCGCTGGCGGTATTGACGTCAAGACTGCTGCCGGTGCTGGCGGTATTGCTGCTGACGCTGGCGGCGACCGGCGCGCTGATTTTCAAAATCCCCACCGACCTGACCGGCCTGCCGATGTCATTTTTCGTACTGGCTGCGTTCGTCATATTCTTTGTAGTCGCCGGTATCTGGCTCGTCAAAAAATTCCGGCCGGAGGCGCTAAAAGGCGGCTTCCAGTTTGGCAATAGCCTGACCTCGCCTGAGGATCTCGCCGCTATACTGCCGGCGTGTTCGGTCGTGTTGCCCTTCCTGCTGCTCATTATGGCGACGATGCGATTGCCGCTGTTCAATCCATCGCCGGTCTTTGGCCTGGGACTGTTGTTGGTGGTACTGCTATTGGGCATTACTAAATTGTTCTCGCTCGATTGGATGCCAGCTATCGGACTCATCTCCGTGACGGCCCTGGAATGTACGTGGCATTTCAATCGCTTTAATCCGGCAAACCCCGCTGAACCGCTAAACCTGATTTTAACATGGTATCTGGTTTTCTTTGCCGCATTTGCGGTGTTCCCATTCATCTTTCTCCACCAGTTTGAAAGCAAAATTATTCCATGGGCGGCCGCTGCGATGGCTGGCCCACTGCAGTTCTTTCTGATTTACCGTCTCGTCAAACTGTCCTGGCCCAATTCGTTCATGGGGCTGCTGCCCGCGGTATTTGCCCTGCCGGGATTGTTCAGCCTGGTCGTCGTGTTGAAACGTACCTCGGCCGAAAATAAGTCGCGCATGGGACAGATCGCCTGGTTTGGCGGCGTGGCGCTGTTTTTTATCACACTCATTTTCCCGGTCCAGTTTGACCGGCAATGGATCACGATTGGCTGGGCGCTCGAAGGCGCGGCCTTGCTATGGCTTTTCCATCGCGTGCCGCATCCCGGCTTGCGGTTGGTCGGTGTTGGCTTGCTCGCCGCGGCGTTCGCCCGCCTGGCCCTCAATCCTGCGGTATTCGCCTATCATCCACGCGCCGCGGCGCCGATCTTCAATTGGTATCTGTATGCCTATGGTATGGTGACCGTTTCATCGTTCGCCGGCTCAAAACTTCTCGGGCCGCCGCGAAATATGGTTTTGAAATCGAATGTTCCGCCCATCCTTTCCGGGTTCGGGGTCGTCCTGGCGTTTCTCCTGCTGAACATTGAAATCGCCGATTATTTCAGCGCGCCGGGCTCCACGTTGACGTTCGAGTTCTCCGGAAATTTTGCGCGGGATATGACCTATTCTATCGCCTGGGCATTGTTCGCGCTGGGGCTCCTGGTTTATGGCATTGATATCAATGAGGAAAACGAAGCTGAACAGGAGCCACGGGCGTTGTGCGAGCGGTGGGAAATCCAGGAACCACAACGTAAAGGCATACGCAACGAGAACCAGCCCGAAGGCCGACCCGGAAAGCCATTGGTTGATTTGCCCGCGCCATTTTGCCAGCCAATTGGCTGCGAGCCAAAGCGCGTTGAACCCGAGCAGGACGGCCAGCGCGATAAGGATTTTGTTTCCTTGGAAATATCTTTCTGACTCGAAGAACTTTGCCGCCCACCCAATTTGCAGGACTGCCGTGCCCAGCGCCGCGAGGGCACACAGAAAATGCCAGCGGCGATTCAGCGCTACGATAATGAGTCCGATATCGAGAACGGCGATGTAGCCGAAAAGGCCCAGGGGATTGTCCTCACCCGTCGAGAGCAAAACCGGCGTCAGAAAACCGCCGAGCATGCCCAGGATGGCCACAACCATTGCGTTCAACCGCGCTGCCAGCAAGAAGGCCGTCGCCGTGATCAGCACCATGAACAGAAATGTCGCTATCGCATTGAAAAATGGAAAATGATAATACGCACGACACGAAAAGGTGACGGCATAAAGAATCACGACCCCCGTTGCGCACAGCGTCTGCGAAAGTGCGGCGAAATTCCGGCGTGACATCACCACGCCTCCCACCAGCAGCCCTAGCCCGGCAAGGAACCCGAGGGCGACGCGTAATTCCGGTGGAATGAGATTGTTGTCGAAAGAATATTTGATGAAAAATGCCACGCCCATGAACAGGGCAAATCCTCCCACCCACGCAAAACCTTTCACGCCCATGAATTGTTCCCAATTAATTTTCGGTTTTGACGGGGCAGAAGGGGTGAATACCGGCGGCGGTTCCGCCGGCGCAGACGTTTGAGAGGTTTGTTTCCAGGCTGCTGCGGTCGGAGGCTGGACCGGAATGGGCGGTGGCTGGCTGACAGCAATTATTTCCCGCGCCGGTTGTAGTGGAGGCACCAGCGGAGGTTGCGTTGCAGCGATGGTTTGTGGCGGCGGTCCCGGCGGTGCTGCCTTCGGCACGATGGTTTCCGGTGGTGGGGCAGGGGAGGGCGATGGCGGAGCCTGGTCCGCCCGTTTCAACCGGTAAACTTCCAATTCCACTTCTCCCAGCCGCCGGGTAAGCCCTTCAATCCGGTTTTTCGCGCTGATGGCCAGTACAATCAGCCAAATCGCGAGAGCAAGCGGGACGACCAAAACAACCAGAACAATCAGGACGATAACGGCGGTATCGGAATCCATAGTTTTAGGCGTTCAACTGAGAATGGCCGGGTTTTGGCCAGTGTAGGAGCAACGGCCCACCGTGCAAGTCTCAAAACGGCGCTTTTATTTTGAAATTTGTTCATGGCGCGAGGCGTGGTAGAATAGTCTCATGCTAAAATCGCAGCGACCTGCGCGACGCAAATTGCCGCGCTCGTTCAAGGAGTTGACGCCGGCAAACCACTTCAAACCGGCCACTTTTTTTCGTGAACTCGTCTTGAAGGCATGGCTCACGCCGCGCACCGGCGAGCATCAAACGCCCGTTTTTCCCAAGCTCAAACATGGCCAAGTGGCAATTACCTGGATTGGCCACGCGTCGTTTTTAATCCAGTTCACGGATCTGAACATCCTGATTGATCCGAACTTTGCCAATTGGCTGTTTCTGCTGAAGCGCATCAAACGCAGTGGGCTGAAAATCGGTGATCTGCCGCCAATCGATTTGGTTCTGCTGACGCATGCGCACTTCGATCATTTTCACAAGCCCACCCTGCGCAAATTGCCGCATCCAAAAATCGGCATCATGCCTCGCGGTGTCGGTGACCTCGCCCACAACCTCGGCTTCTCGCGCGTCGTTGAGCTCGAATGGTGGGAAAGTTTTTCACAGGCAAAACCGAACTTAAAAGTCACTTTTACGCCGAGCCAGCATTGGGGCGCCCGTACGATTGCTGACCAGCACCGCGGCTACGGCGGATTTGTGCTGGAATACCAGGGCCGGAAAATTTATCACGCCGGCGACAGCGCCTACTTCGACGGCTTCAAAGAAATCGGCAAACGGTTGGCGCCGGAAATCGCCCTGCTGCCCATCGGCGCCTATCATCCGGAAACCTTTCGCGCCGTTCACATGGGCCCGGACGAAGCGGTCAAGGCGTTTCACGATTTGAATTCCAAAAAACTCATTCCCATGCACTTCGGCACCTTCCGGCTTTCTTTCGAGGACATGGACGAGCCGTTGCGCTGGCTGCGCGAGCTATGTGCCCAGCATCGTATCACCAGCCGCCTGCAGGCGATGCAGGAAGGCGTGCCCGTGGTGTTTTAACTCAATCCGGCGGGTGCATCTGTTCGAGTAAAAAACGGTATATCGGTTTCCAAAAACGGCCTGCTTTGTCATACCGTGGCCTCAACCAATTTATAATTGCTGAAAGAGCACTTCCAATGGCTAGACCAACCCACCAGCCTTTGCTTTCAAGATCTACAGTTCCAATCGACTCAAAGAAAATAATGAAGAAATTCGTCAGCACAACAATGAGCAATGAAGCGCCCCAGGTAATTTTTAGGTCGGGCGACCATTCTGAAGTATTGTTATCACGCTTCATTTTCTGCGTGATAATATCACTACTGTAAATCGTTGCCAATCGCTTCCACACAGGCAAAAATAGCGGCGTGAGCTTTCGCGATAAAATCATCCCATGGGACGCCCTGCCGGAATGGCGGAACGCATTCCGTGCCACTGGAAAACGACTCGTCGTCACCAACGGCTGCTTCGACATCCTGCATCCCGGTCACGTCACCTATCTGGAAACCGCGCGCAGTTTCGGCGATGGCCTGCTCGTAGGTATCAACAGCGACGACGCCACGCGCCAATTAAAAGGCCCCCACCGCCCCGTTAATTCCCAGGACGACCGCGCGACAGTGCTGGCCGCGCTGGAAAGCATCTCGGCCGTTTGCATTTTTGCTGATAAAACGGCGACGAAGTTTCTGGAGCGCGCGCAGCCCGATATTTATGTCAAAGGCGGTGATTATACGCGGGAAACACTAAACCAGGACGAACGCCGCGCCGTCGAAACCGCGGGAGGCAAAATCAAGCTCGTTCCGTTCGTACCCGGCAAATCTACCACGGCAATCCTCGAAAAAATTTCACGGCTTTGAAAATCCTGGTCATCTCGCTCGCAGGCATCGGCGACACGCTCTTTGCCACGCCGCTCATTCACGAACTGCGCGCGAATTTTCCCGATGCCACGATTGATGCGCTCGTCCGCTGGGCCGGTGCGAAGTTCCTTGAGAATAATCCCCATCTCAATTCTGTCTATCAACGTGACCTCGCCGGGGAATCCAAAGCCAGTGCATTGCGTTTTTTAATGTCCTTGCGGCGCAACGGCTACGATGTTTCCTTCAATACCCACCCGCAGAGCAACCGGCTCTATCGCGTGGCGGCCCGCGTCATCGGTGCGCCTGCGCGCATCAGTCATGAATACGAATGCTCGGGCGTGCTCGACCGCTGGCTCGTCAATAAATCCATTCCGCAGGATTACTCACGCCACGCCGTCGAAAATAATCTGGCGCTGCTGCCATTTGCCGGCGCGAAAGTGTTGCTGCCATCACATCGGTACGAAATTCTCCTGGCCGAAGCCGATAAAGCGTGGGCGGAAAATTTCATCGTCCGGGAAAAACTTTCCGGACGTCGGCTGTTGGGGATTCATACCGGGACCGGCGCCACCAAAAACCTCGCCCTGCGCCGCTGGCCGCTGGAGAACTACATCGAACTTGTTCGCCGCCTGCGTCAGGCGAAGCCGGAATTGGCCGTGCTCTTTTTTGGCGGGCCGGAGGAACAGCGGGATTACGCGCAAGTCCAGGCAGTCCTCGGTGCGGGCGAGGTGCTTTTTCCCAAAACTGAAAACCTCCTGCAGGCCGCGGCGTTGATTGCCAAATGCGATTCGTTTTTGAGCGTGGATACGGCTCTGATGCACGTGGCGGCGGCGATGGGTGTCAAAAACCAGGTCGTGATCGAAACGCCCACCTGGAACAAGCCCATCGAGCCGTACGGGAATCCATTTACGTTGGTAAAAAACCCCGTGGTCGCGGGGCGCAATCTGGAATATTACCGCTACGACGGCGGCGATATCAAAGGCACGCGCGAAGAATTGCTGCGCTGCATGGCCTCGGTGAAGGTTGAGGACGTTTTTGAAACGCTCGCTCGCGGAATTTGATTACAGCGTAAATCCCGCCGCTTTCGCGTCCACGTCAAACGTCTTTACCGTATCGAGCGAGACATCTTTCAATCCGATGCCGACCGTTTTGGCGGCTTTATGCAGGATATCATGTGGCACCGTGACAATCTCGCAGCCGACTTCGTCCGCCTGGAAAATATTCAGCACTTCGCGGACACTGGCCCAGAGCAGTTCTGCCTGCGGCAGGCCCCGCAAAAGCTTTTTGCACTCGATCATTTGGGGGATGGGATCCACGCCCGTATCGGCGATGCGCCCGGCAAAAACAGAAACCACCGATGGCACGCGCGGATTCAGCGCCTTGGACACGCCCTCGACCTGTTCCAGCGTCAAAATCGCGGTGATGTTCAGCTTCACACCCTGGTCGGCCAATTCCTTGATCAACGGCAGTGATAATTCGCCGCGGACGTTCGTGATGGGGATTTTGGCGTACACGTTGTTCGCCCAGCCGCTGATTTTGAGCGCCTGCCGTTTCATCTCGGGAAATTCGTTCGAAAAAACCTCGAACGAAATCGGCTTTGCCGTGATGGTCTTTAAAATTTCGCCCGCGAATTTTTCGTAATCCTTGATGCCCGCTTTGCGCATGAGCGAGGGGTTGGTGGTCATGCCTTTGATGAGCGGGTTGGCATTCAATTCCAGCATGCCTTTTTCATCCGCGCCATCCGCAAAGAGTTTTACCCTGAGATCTTTCAACGTTTTCATTCGTAGCTTTTAGAATAACACGATTATCGGCGCGTTCAATTTATTTCCCCCGGCTGGACAAAATAATCTCCGCCGCTTCCGCCAGGTTTTTGACCGTAAAATCAGGTTTTTGCTGCAGTTCCTCGGCGTAACCCCGGTCAATAAAAATGGTTTTGCAACCGGCGGCATGACCGCAATCCACATCGCGCCAGCGGTCGCCTACCATCCAGCTCTGCGCCAAATCAATTTTCAACTCATGCGCGGCGCGGAGCAACATGCCGGGTTTGGGTTTGCGGCAATCACTTTCAGGCTGGCCCAGGCCGGCGTCGTAACAAACCTCCACACGGTCGATGGGCAGCAATGCCGTCATGTGTGCATGGATGCGTTCGACGATGGCTTGGTCCAGCGTGCCGCGCCCCACATCCGGCTGGTTGGTGGCGACGACGAGCAGAAATCCGGCGGTTTTTAATTTGGCGCACGCCGCGGGGACTTCGGGATAAATTTCAAACTCCGCGAGGTTGCGCGGCGGGTAGGGTTTCTCGTCATGTTCCAGCGCGCGATTGATCACGCCGTCGCGGTCGAGAAAAACCGCGCGTGTGGATGTGGATTTCTCAGGCACAGGTCGGGCAGGGTAGAATTAAAAAGCCAAAAGGAAAAAGGAAAAATGTCCAACCTTTCACCGCTCAATGCACCTGTACGACTCGGTAGAACCTCTGGCTGGCTGCCGGACCCAGGTCAATAATCTGTCCAAAGTTCCCAATGAAAATTATGTTGCCATTCACTGTTTGCCAGGCAGGGTCATTCAAATCATCCGTAAATTGCACCTGGTAGGAATTCCCCGGTGCCGCCGTCCAATTGATGGCCGGGTTCCCATTGGCAGCGCTTTGGCCCGCCGCCGTGCTTCCGTTGATTTGCGCGGAAAATATTAGGTTTGTGCCCGACGAATTCGTGCCGCCAAACGATGAAAAATCCAATGCAAAGATCGCGCCAAATTCGTTGAAAGCCAGCGCGGAAAGATCCGAAGCGTAACTCTGAAACACGAGCGTGCTGCCATCGCCGCTGAACTCGGGTGTCAGTGACCAGAAGTTTGCCGTTGAGTTTCCGGCCAGGTTCAGGCTGATCAGCGTCGTCGCGTTATTGGTCCAATCATATAAATAAATATTCCCATTTGCTGTGGCATCATTGGGGACAATATCAGTCGCCGTGCTGCCATAGGCTACCAAACGCCCGTCAGGGCTGATGGCCGGCAAACCGGAACGGCCATGGGCGGGATTGCTCGAAGCGAAACTTCGGTCCACTAAAAGATTCGTCCCTGTCAGGAAATTATGGAGATAGACATGGTTGCTCTGGACAAAAACCAGCAACGAATCATCCGCGCTGAATTGCAGCCCCGCCGGATTGCTCAACGTGCCGGCTGCCACCAGATTGCTCGTGTTGCCTGCCAGATTCACCGCCCACAATCCTGATGCGGTGGTATAGGCCACCCATGATCCGTCCGGGCTGATCGACACCGTTGCGCCGGCCGTATTCGTGTCAATGATACTCGCCGTCTGCGAATTCCAAACATACAGGTTGGTTAGGCCGGTTAGGCTGTTCGTAAAGCCGACATAGGCGACATAATGGCCGTCCGATGTCATGCATGCCAGGACGCTATTGGAAAAATTGATTCCGCTCAGGGCATAATTCGTGGCCAATAACTGGTCCCGCAAAAATAAATTCTGGATCCCCGGACTCTGCACCGTTCCATTCAGGTTGCCCGCCCGGCTGTAAAAGAGAACATATCGGCCGTCACCGCTGATGGTCGGTGTAAAAGAATCGCCATTTCCCGAACCCACCGCACCCCCGGTTATATTCGTGCTGACCAGCGCAGTTGTTCCTGCCTGTAAATCGCGCAAAAATACATTCTCATTGTTTACGAGGACGCCCGCCACAAGATTGCTCGCATAGCTGGAAAAAACCACAAAACGGCCGTCGCCACTAATGGAAGGCTCGCCCGACGGCACTACCGCCGGCAAACCATTGGTATCCGCGCTCACCAGGAAGTTTGTGCCAATCAACAGATCGCGCACAAACACTTCCGGGCATGCCGGATACGTATTGGTATCATTGGCCGTCAAATTATTGGCTTGGCTGACAAAAGCGACAAACCGGCCATTTGTGCTGATGCAGGACGAAGACAACCGGCTGAAACCATTCGGTGTCAGCGAAGGCTGGCCGGGTTGATAACTGGAAATCAATTCATTCGTCCCTGTCGCAGAATGGAATGCGAAGACGTCCGAACCCGCATTACTGTCATTCGTTATCAGGCTTGAGTTTCCCAGGCTTTGATCGAAAAACACACTGCCATCGTCGCTCAAAGCCGCAATAGCTGTCGGATATACCCCCACTCCCGTGCCATTGGTGCCCGCATCTGCCAACTGCGTCGCACGCGTCGCCGCGTTCCACAAATAAACATGATATCCGCTCGTCAAAACATTTGTCGTCAGGTTTGTCGCGCTGGAAAGAAACGCCACATATTGTCCGGATGAATCCATCACCGGCTCCTCGCAAATTCCCACGGCGGGCAGCCCGCTATTCGTGTTGACGCTGATGAGCATATTTGTCCCTGTCAGCGCGCTCCATAAATCAATCGCCGTGTTCGTCGTCGAGGCCGTGCCATTGGCTACGAAGGCAATCGTCCCGCCATCAAGCGTCATGGCCATGTTCTTGTTAAAATTATCAACGACCGACTGGGAACCGATGGCTGGCACGTTGGCATTGCTGCTGATGAGAGTGGTAGCCAGCGTCTGGAGATTGATCTGCAGGACCATCCCCGGCGCGCTGGAATTAGTCGGCCCCACTTCAAACACAACCAATTGTCCGTTCGAGCTGATCAACTCATTGCCGCAAACCACGTTCGTCTTTCCTGTCGTGAATGTCGTGTACAGACTTCGGGCGTTAGTGCTGGCCCAGGTCGTCATTCCCGCCACCAAATCGCGGACATAAACTTCGCCCGGCGTTTGCGCTCCATGAACCAGATTCGTCGCCGAACTGCAAAAAACAACATACCGTCCGTCCGGCGTGATCTGCGGCGTGCCCGAACCGTTTATCAGCCCGCCGAAACTGCCTGCAGATATGGCTCCCGTGCTGGCCAACGTCGTGGTGCCGCCCTGTAAATCGCGCACAAACACATCCGGAATTCCGTTGGTGTCGTTTAGCGCTAAATTACTCGCCTGGCTGGTGAACACCACGTAACGGCCATCAGGAGTAATCGCTGCTTCGTATGAATTTCCATTTCCCTCCGATCCATCGATGCCGATGCTGGCCAGCATGGTGGTATTATGGATAAGGTCGCGCACAAAAACATTCCTGATGGTATTGTTCGTGCATCCGGCCACTAAATTATCAGCCGTGCTTTCAAAAACTGCATATTCCCCGTTCGTCGAAACGCTCATCGGCTGGCAATCTTTATCCGCGCTGCCGCCCGCGGGATTCACGCTCACCAACGTGGTAGTCCCCGCCATGCGGTCCCGCAGGAAAACATTCAGTTGGGACAGCATCAGGCCGGGGACGGGACCATCGCTATTGGTCGGCGCGAGATTATTCGCCGTGCTGCTGAACAGGACATAACGGCCATCCGGCGTGACCATCGAGAGATAGGATTCACCGTTGCCTCCGGCAGAAGGCTGACCGCCTGCGGCCGAAACCAGTTGGAGATTCTGTGCGAAACACAGGACGGCGGGACAAAAGAAAAGAATCATCAAAACGCCACGCCGCCAATTTTGGATTTTTGAATAAATCGTCATTATGATTCAAAAATCCCATTAAGGTTGAAAGCCGTTCATGATAATTCCCGCCGAGAAATTGGCCCCGTCACCGTAAGTGCTTTCTCCGGGCCCCGTACTTGCCGACGGAGTATTCCACAAATTCGGGTCGAATGGCTCATTGGAAGCTTTCTTATTATTACCGGCTACGGTCTGAAATCGAACGTGGCCATCGGGAAAAGAAGCATTTATCCCATACGGCTGTCCTCGATATTGGTGGTTTATCAATGCCAATGTTTTCAATGAATCCACAGCCACGGCTTTGGAGAGATTCAACTGGCTCGTTTTCATCGGGACCGGCTCAAGGCTTGTGTTTGGAGAAGTGCCGCGCGGAGGATTTGGAGGAAAGAATGTCGTTGCTGCAAAAGTGACCACCGGTAGACGAATAGTGCCGGAGGGACCTGAAATAGCCTGCGTGCTTTTCGACTGGGGGTAATAGTTATAACCACATCGAACAAAAGGATTGCCATTTCCGGTGATAACATCGGCTGGCGTCATCGCGGGCCAGGGATAACCGGGGGCATTGTAAGATGAATAGGCATACGCTCCCGTTTGCACACTGGGACAATAAAAAACCTGCGGGTTATGGACGCCCGCATAAAAAAATAATTGGCCGAAACCAAAAGGTCCGAAGCCAATTTGCGTGCTGGGAACAGAGGTCATGCGGCATGCCAGTGCCGTCTGATAAAAGCTCTCCGTTGACCCCGGCAAATTAATCGTCGGCCAAACGTCGTTGTTGGCTCCGGTGTACACATTGCATCCCACGCCGATTTGCCTCAGGTTGTTCGTGCACGAAGCCAGCATGGATGCTTCCCTTGTATTTACCAGGATCGGGATCACTACCCCGCCCAGGATGAAGATCATCGCGATGACGACCAGCAGTTCAGGAAGGGTAAGCGCTGAATTCCCCGGTTTCGAGTTCGGCCGACCGCAAAAATACCTGGTCAAAGTCTTCATGGACTCGATGAACACACGGCAGCGGTAAACCTCATCGATTTGTGCTGACGTGCGACGAGTCTATATAAAAATCAATTACATGTCAAGGATATAATCCCTCGCCTGTGCGGAATTCAGAACGGGTGCCTGACCGGTATAGGTTATTGTAACCGTAGCAGATAGAACAGCGCTGGCATGCCTGGATTGACCGGATTGGTGAAGATAAAATTGCCCTTCCCATCAAATGGATTGGTGGAAAGCGGTCCCCACGCCGGAGAAAAGAGATTGGTGTTGGTCAGGACAGCATACGTCCCATTGACGGGGCCGTTCGTGCCGCTGACGATGACATTCGTGCCTGAAAGCCTGACCGCATTGATGTAGGGCACAGAATTGGTGGAGACGATTCGCCGGATGACGGAGTTGTTGCCACTCAGGAGAGTGCAATACAGCACGTCGCCATCAGAAGGATCAGTGCCAAAGGCGCTTGCGCCTGAATCATGGAACAACATTTGCGGTGGAGTGGCGCTTGTTCCATTGTAATTCATCCGCCAGAAATCTCCGCTCTCATAATCGCTGAAGACATAGGAACCGTAGAGATTCGGAAACCGACCGCCGCGATAGACGACTCCGCCAATGACGCAACTCCCGAGGGAGCCGTGGATATAGGAGTAAATCGGAAGAATAGGATTTACCGGAATCGGCTGGCCATTGGTGACAACATTGAGTGGCGGGCTGTTCGATCCTTCCCAGGTCGCCCAACCGTAATTCCCGCCTTTGGTGATGATATCCACTTCCTCGTATTGGTCCTGGCCTACATCACCGCAATAAAGAATTCCCGTCGCCGGGTCAAATGACCATCGCCACGGATTGCGCAGGCCCACCGCCCAAAATTCCGTCCGTAACTGGCTCGTATTCACCGGCAAATTGTCAAAGCTGGTGGCGCCCACAAACGGGTTGTCCGACGGGATGGCGTAATTCGTCGTCGAGGCAAATTCCGCGTTCGGATTCGGTGTCAGGCTGCCGGGCAGTTTGTGCACATCCAATCGCAGGATGCCGGAAAAAAAGTTTTCATCGATATGTTGTGCATTGCCGAACGTATTTTCTTCGTTGCCTTCATCGCCCACCGAAACATAAAGATAACCATCCGGCCCGAAATGGGTATCGCCGCCGTTATGGTTACTGGCCCGATCCACTTGCACAATGAGTTTAGTTTCGGAAGTGGTATCGCCCTGGTTGGTGTTGGCGGAAGAAGCCTGGAAGCGCGAGAGGATATCATGCAGGCCGCTGGTCCCGTTCGTGGCCTGTCCCATGTAGAAAACATAGAAAAAATGATTGGTGGCATATCCCGGGTCGAAAACCATACTGAGCATACCTTGCTCGTTGTTAACATCGCCCGATTCGCTGGTGCTGACCACACTCACCCGGGTCGAGATGTCCATGAAGATCGATCGCGTCGGTGCCATCAGGTTCGTAACGACCACGATGCGTCCGTGTTTTTCCACCACGAATAACCGGTTCGTTTCGCCCGGCGGTGAGGTGATGCAAACGGGATTAGAAAATATCAGGCCCGGAAAGGCGTTGGTAGGTACATAACCCCAGATAACGGCGGCACGGGCCGGAAAATCCATGGAAACGATGATTCCACCAATGAAAAGACATAATAACCATTGTTGGAGCGACCTCATGCGTCCCAATGTGGTTCGCCTTCTCCAAAATGTCAAATGAGGCGGGAAAGAGTCCCTTAGCCCTGACTTTCCCCTTCAATCTTCATCTCTCATCATTTTGGGTACCCCCCGAAGGGGACCTTCTATAGGCTTGCGCTCTTCCGAGACGCCGCTACGCCTCCCAGGGGGGCCTTCCGTAGCCTTCCGTAGCCTTCCGAAAGCGACCTCACGCAAAGGGGACGCGTCCCAAGCGCAAAGGCGCGGAGTTGGCCATCCAAGTAACCCAAATCAACCGATACGATTCATTTTATCTCCCCCCGCCCCCCTTGCATAGGCTTGCGCAGCCTTGCTTAGGTTTGCAATCATTTGCCAAGGCCCAGCATTGTAAGCAGATACGCTCGCAGACTCGCCCGCTTACGCGGATCTGGAAGGATTTATTTTGGGCCTTCTACCCCGGGATAAATCCCGGGGCTACAAATATGCCGCTCCTGGCGGAGCTTTCCAAAACCTCACCTCTCAACTTCTTCAATAATGTCAAAGAACAACGTGGTTAACACGTCCTGCCATGTGGCAAGATGGGGATTTTACCAGAACCACCGATGAAAAGGGAAGGTAGTGACTACCGCAATCGGAAGTTGAGAATTGAGGGTAGATAGTTGATGGAAAAAGCGAAGCGACAGGGACTTACAGGGCGCTACTTTGGCATGGCAGGTGGACCAGCACGATATTAAATTGCAGATTTCCGATTAGACTCGCCGGCGGCGGAATAATATCAGGGACAAACCGCCTAAACCGGCCAGCGCAAGTGTGCCGGGTTCGGGGACTGAGGTAATGATAATCTCGCCATTGGGGGAACCATCCGGACTGGCAACGCCGGGAACCTCGGTGAGAATGGCAAATGCGGAGGAATCAATGTAAGAACCGCCACCACCGCCACCGCCTCCATAGCTGTTGCCACCACCACCACCGCTATAGCCGCTGCCGCCGCCACCACCACCATCGAATAGGTCATTGTAGCCCCCACCACCGCCGCCGCCATAACCGCCAGTGCCCGCGTAAAAGCCGAGTCCGAAGTACAGGGCACCGCCGATGCCGCCGCCGCCGCCGTTTAGAAAGCTCTCCCCGCCACTGGCGCCGGATGGTATGCCACTACCGGAACCGCTATAGCCTCCGCCACCACCACCGCTGAAGGGGCCAGACATGCCGGTGCCCCCGGCCCCTCCAGAACCGCCAGGACCACCAGTGCCGTAGATGGTGCCCATGCCATCACTGCCGCCAGTGCTGATGTTGCCGTTAGCGCCATTTATATTGCCGCCAACGCCGTAGTTGCCTTCGCCGCCACCGCCGCCGGCGATCACCAGTGGTGTGCTGCCATTAACAACAAAACTGCCACCACCGCCGCCGCCTCCGCCATAGTAGCTGGCGGGGTAGCTGTAGCCAGCGCCACCGATTAAAAGAGTCAGGATCGTCGTTGTCGCGAAACTGAATTGGCCTTCCATTTCAGCTCCCAGGCCGCCGCTGCCACTGATGCCGCTGACGCCATTTCCACCTCCTTGAGCACCGTAGGCAGTGATGTTGTAAGTGCCCGGGTTCAGACTAATGGTCTGCTCGGAGCCACTAAACAGGTAGTTACCGGTTTGGGCGGAACTGGCAAGTATTCCAAACATCAGGGCGACTGCTATCGTACAGGCTACGACGAACGAATGAAATTTAGGACAAATGAAGAATTTGGATTTTGCTTTCATTTGAATTGCCTTTTTATCTGATTTTATGAGTCTAAACTCAAGTAAAAGGATTTGCACGCTTAAGGCTATTAAAGGGTATTTTTTTAATTCCGGTTCAATTCGTGTAATTCGTGTCTAAACTTCCCCTTTATTTAGGGGATTTTTAAGTTATTCTAGTTCCGTGACTTTGACCGAACATATGACGCATCTGGCCAAACAGGCCAAGACCGCGTCGCGCGAACTCGCCAAGCTAAACACGGACGAGAAGAACGCGTGTTTGCTCGCCATGGCCGAAGCGCTCGAAAAGAACGCCGACGCCATTAAGGAAGCAAACGGTTTAGACGTGGAAACGGCCGCGAACAGCGGCCTCTCGTCCGCCATGCTGGACCGGCTCAAGCTGGACGATAAGCGGATTTCCGCGATGGCCAAAGGTTTGCGCGAAGTCGCCGCGCTGCCCGATCCCGTGGGCAAAACGCTGGACGAACGTGTTCGCCCTAACGGCCTGAAGTTGCAAAAGATTTCCACGCCCATCGGCGTCGTGGTCATCATCTATGAATCCCGCCCCAATGTGACTGCGGATGCCGCCAGTCTTTGTTTCAAATCCGGGAACGCCACCATCCTCCGCGGCGGCAAGGAAGCGCTGCACTCGAACCAAATCATCGCTCAAACAATGATCGAGGCCGGGAAGAAAACGTCCGCTCACTTTCCCGAACACGCCATCCAGGTCGTCCCCGTGGCTGACCGCGAGGCGATTCCCCTTTTGCTCGGCCTCACGCAATATATTGATTTGTGCATGCCCCGCGGCGGCGAGGGCCTCATTCGCGCCGTGACCGAATGCTCGAAGGTCCCCGTCATCAAACATTACAAAGGCGTCTGCCATGTGTTTGTGGATGCTGAAGCGGATTTGCAAATGGCCGAGAACATCGCCATGAATGCCAAGGTCCAGCGTCCCGCCGTTTGCAACGCGATGGAGACCTTGCTGGTGGATAAAAAGGTGGCCGGCGAATTTCTTCCCCGCATCGCCCAAAAGCTTGCCGAAAAGAAAGTGGAACTGCGCTGTGACCAGGCGGCCTTGACCAAATTGTCCGGCTTGAACAACAAGCTGCGCCTGAAACTCGCCGCTGAGCAGGACTGGTTTACAGAGTACAACGATTACATCCTGAACATTCGCGTCGTGGACAGCGTGAAACAGGCGGTTGACCACATCAATTATTACGGCTCGGCGCATTCGGACAGCATCGTGACCCGCAACGAAGCCCACGCGCGTGAGTTTTTAAATGACGTGGACTCGGCGACGGTTTATTGGAATGCCAGCACGCGGTTTACCGATGGCGGCGAGTTCGGTATGGGTGCCGAAATCGGCATCAGCACGGACAAAATCGGCGCCCGCGGCCCGATGGGCCTGGCCGAATTGACCAGCTACAAATGGATCGGCATTGGCGACGGGCAGGTTCGTACCTGAGATTTCATGTCGCCCCAAGAAACAGCGACGGCTGTCGCTAACGCCCGCCCCCGGGAAGGCCTTTTCGCCGGCATGGAATGGCGTACGGCTACCGCACCGTTCCCGCTCGATGCGCACCTCGTTAAAGATTTTGAATCACTCGGCCGCGTCCTGTTGCAATTCTATCGTGCCGTCAATTTGCTTTATCGCCGGAGTGTCGAAGGCAAGCAGCCGGAATGGATTGCGCGCTGGCTGGATGCCGGCAAGCCGGCGGAACTGATTGCCCTGCAACGCTCGTCCGCCTTTAAAAATGACGTCCCGCGCGTCATTCGCCCGGACATTTTGCTCACGGAAAATGGCTTCAGTATCACCGAATTGGACTCCGTTCCCGGCGGCATTG
>Ga0206900_1075_pt2 | contig 16570 bp, 9 predicted proteins | sample Alteio_BWOrgHeat_46_FD_153235 | JGI IMG/M metagenome (GOLD analysis project Ga0206900, IMG submission 153235) | Enriched cells from forest soil in Barre Woods Harvard Forest LTER site, Petersham, Massachusetts, United States -... | ecosystem: Environmental > Terrestrial > Soil > Temperate forest > O... | reverse complement strand
TTTCTCGAGAATTTGTTTGTTCTCGAAGCCATATTTCTTGGCAATGTCGTAAATACGAACGGGCATAAATTATTTTCGTTACCGTCACCAGCCGGAATGTGCAATTGGCCTTCATGGCTAAATCGCAGAAACAACTTTTGTTTCGGCCGGCATCATAAAATCATCCAGCGACCACGGCGGCCGCACTGCCGCCGCTCAGGTCAATTTTTCGACGCTCCGCTTCCGCGCGCGCCGAAGTTAAAATTTCCGCGGCCTTATCGCCGATTTGCGGAATGCTGCTCAAATCGCTTTCGTCGGCGGACAAAACATCCTCCAGCCGCGTAAGACCGGCGTGAACGAGCGCATCGGCCTGTTCGCCAGTGACCCCGGGAATGGCCGCGAGCGCCTTGATGGCCTCGGCCACTTTTTCCTCGAAGCCTTTGACCACCACTTCTTCGGCCTGGATGTCCACTTCCCAGCCGGTCAGCTTCTGCGTCAGCCGCGCGTTTTGTCCGCGCTTGCCAATGGCCAGCGACAACTGATCTTCCGCCACCAAAACGTTCAGGCGTTTTCTCTGTTCATCGATCTCAATGCTCTTCAGCTTGGCCGGTTCGAGGGCCTTGGTCACAAAAGCGCGAATATCCGAGGACCATGGAATAACATCCACCTTCTCGTTGTTCAGTTCGCGAACAATATTCTTAACCCGCTGGCCGCGCATACCCACGCAAGCGCCGACCGGATCCACTTTGGGATCGCGGGAATAGACCGCCATCTTGGTGCGAAAACCAGGCTCGCGTGCGATGCCTTTGATTTCAATCGTGCCATCGTTTATTTCCGAAACTTCCACCTGGAACAGCTTGATGATAAAGCGCGGATCAGCGCGGGAGAGGATAATTTCCGGCCCGTGCGCGCCTTCTTCTACCGCTTTAACATAGCAACGGATGCGTTCGCCTACTTGATATTCCTCCGTGGGAACGCGCTCGCGGTTGGGAAGGAGCGCTTCGTATTTGCCCAAATCCAGGATGACATCGGAACGGTCAAAGCGCCGGACGGTGCCGCTAACGATATCGCCCACGCGGTCTTTAAATTCAGTGAAGATGAGAGACTTTTCGGCCTGCCGGATTTTTTGCATCAGGGCCTGCTTCGCATATTGCGAGGCGATACGGCCAAAACCTGTGGGAGTCACTTCCTTTTCCACTTCGTCGCCGACATTGGCGTCCGGCTTGATGCGGCGGGCGTCAAAAACGGAAATCTGGTCGTGCTTGGAAATGGGTTTCTCGGTGACGATCAGTTTGGCGAACGCCCGGATATCGCCGTTTTTGGGATCAATGTCCACGCGCAGTTCACGCGCCGGGCCGACGGCTTTTTTAGCGGCGGAGAGCAAAGCGTCCTGGACAGCGCCAACCAGGACATCACGACTGATGCCCTTTTCGCGTTCCCAGAATTCCAAAACAGCTAAAAAATCCGCGTTCATAACCTATAACGGAGTCCACGGCGGCGGCACGCGGAGAATAAAAAAGCCGGAAGATGTTATCTCCGACTTATCGCGCGCTGGCAAATCCAGCAGACTTTACCGTTCTTGATTTATTAGAATAATTTTTTTAGTTGTTTCCGTCAAGCCTCAAATAACCCCTGCCAAATCAAGGGAAATGAGGAGTTACGATAACCAAAAATCTTAAAAATGACATTTAGGTTACGCTATTCGCTTTTACATTGCGTTTGCGGAAGTTGGGATTTTTGGCATGATACGGGCATGAAGAGTTTTTTCCGGCGGCTCTTTTTTGTCGCCGTATGCTTTAGCCTGGCTTCCAGTGGAAGTATTTCCGCGCAAACCACAAACACCGATTTGCCCGGATGGATGACGCGGCCGCTCTCGATGTTGGATGCGTTGAACGTGGCGCTCCAGCAAAACGCCACCATCCTGAAAGCCCAAAATGACCTCCAGGCTTCCTACGGCATCGTCGTGCAAACCCGCGCCATCGTTCTGCCACAGTTAAACGCCACCGGCCAATATAAATATACCCAGCCGAGCGCGATTGAGGCCATTCCCTTTCCGGGGTTCGACCAGGCCAATCAAAGCTGGAACGCAGGATTTCAATTGGTCCAAACAATTTACGATGGCGGGAGGCTGATATCGACGGTGCAGGCGGCACGGCTCACGAAGCAGCAGGCGCTGGCAGATTACCAGACCAAACTCCAGGACACCCTGCTCGCCACGCGCCTGGCCTATTACGATGTGTTGCTGGCACTGGAGCAAATCACCGTTCATCAAGCGTCGGTCAAGTTGCTTCAAAATGAAGTGGACGACCAACAGCGACGTTACAAGGCGGGCACTGTCCCACAATTCAACGTCTTGCGCGCGGAAGTCCAGTTGGCGAACGAGCGGCCGCTGTTAATCCGGGCGCAAAACAGTTACCGCGTCGCCAAAAATAATTTGTCAGACTTTCTCGGTTACAATTTGCCCCAGGACGTTTGGGAGGACATCCCGATGAATTTGACCGATGTGCTGGACGCCGAGCCCTACCCGGTGAACCTGCCCATAGCCATTGCCCAGGCGCTGGGAAACCGGTCGGAACTTGAGGCTCTTAAGAAAACGGAGGCGCTGGAGAAACTCGGAGTCGTCAATGCCAAGGCCGGATATAAACCGACCCTCCAGGCTTTTGCGGGTTACGGTTGGTTTAACCAGCAATACGCGGTGGGCGGGCCGCCGCCTCTTACCCCGCCGCTGGCGCTTGACAATGCTTTCGGCGGCTATAACGCGGGTGCGCAAGTCAGTTGGAATATTTTTGACGGATTGTTGACCCACGGCAAGGTGGTACAGGCAAGAGCCAACTACGATAAATCTAAAAACGATTTAGCTGACAGAACCCGGCAAATTGAACTGGAGGTGCGCACGTCCTATTCCGATTTTGTCGAGGCGACGGAGGTTTTGGATTCGCAAAAAACCGTCCTCGCCGAAGCGGCGGAAGCATTGCGCGAAGCGCAGGCGCGTTTTGACGCCGGCACCGGCACGCAGTTGGATGTGCTGGACGCCGAGACCTCGCTCACCCAGGCGCGCGACATCAACGCGCAGGCGCTGCACGATTACGACGCCGCCCGCGCGCGGCTGGAACGCGCCATTGGCGAAAATATGATTCAGCCGGCAGCAACGGCGAGCCATTGAGCAGGGATTCAGAACCCTGCGGGCCCGTCAAAATTCATGAAGCTCAATGTCCACACCTGCCATCTGCAATTGGCGTATGAATGGAAAATCGCCAATAGCGAAAGCTCGAGTACGGATGAGGTAATCATCGTGGAACTGACCGATCGCGATGGCGTCATCGGCCTGGGCGAGGCCCCGCCTTCGGCGGTTTATGGCGAGACGGCATCAGGTGTCATGGAATTTTATCGGCGGGTGGATGTCAGCCAGTTTTCCTTCGACGACATTCCCGGCAGCATGGCGCGGCTGGAAGCGTTCACGCCCATGCCAACTGCGGCGCGCTGCGGTTTGAACACGGCGCTGGCCGATGGCGCGGCCAAACGCTCGCGCTCAGGGCTGTGCGATTTTTTCAACCTCGGCTTTCGGGAAAATTATCACGTCACCTCGTTCAGTATCGGGATTGATTCGCCGGACATCATTCACAAGAAGGTTTTGGCTGCGGCGAATTATCCGGTCCTCAAATTGAAGGTCGGCGTGGCGCACGACGATGAAAACCTGGCCGCGCTGCGGTCAGTCGCGCCGGACAAACCGGTGCGCGTGGATGCCAATGAGGGTTGGAAGACCAAAGAATATGCGCTGGAAAGGCTCGAATGGCTCGCGAAGGACGGCCGCATCCAGTTCGTGGAACAGCCGATGCCGCGCACCACGAGTAAGGTGGATTTATTATGGTTGAAAGAACGTTCGCCGCTGCCGCTGTTTGCGGATGAATCCTGCCAGACAGCCGCGGACATTCCGCATTGCGCGGAATGTTTTCACGGCGTGAACATAAAACTGGTCAAGGCCGGTGGCGTAAGCATGGCGCATGAGACCTTGCAGGCGGCACGGCGCGCCAGACTGAAGACGATGATCGGCTGCATGATTGAAACCAGCGTGCTCATCAGCGCTGCGGCGAATCTGGCAGAGCTGGCCGATTATCTCGACCTGGATGGTAATTTATTGATCACGAACGATCCATACGCAGGTGTGACTGCAAAGAACGGCATCCTTTCGTTCGCGAACGTGAAAGAGCCGTTTGGATTGCGGGTAAGCCAAAGGGCGGCCTAAATCAAACGCCCGTAATCCACTTGCGGTCTTCCCAGACGGCCTTGATGGAAGTTAGATTGCGGGAATCAAAAATATTTTTGGCCGCGCCGGCGAGATTTCCCTTTTTCAAATTATTCCAGGCATCGCTCGCGCTGATGGCGACGTATTGCAGGACGCTGGGATCGCGATAACAATCAATCATGCAGCGCGTGCAGCCGTCGCGGATGAGCTTGGAATCGTCCCATTCCTGTACCTTGCACATCGGTTTTTCCCAAAAGTGGCAGCGGTACAAATCCAGTTTCCAGTCGAGGTAGAAATATTTGTGGCCGCCGAGGCAGCCGAACTTTTCTTTCTCGCCGCGCAAATGCCGCTGCATTTCGTCGAGGGATTCGCCGGGGTTCACCACGGGAAATCCGCTGCGGACCTTCATGATTTTGATTTTTTCGAAAAGATCGATAAGCTCGTCTTTCGAATAATTCACCAGGCCGCTGTCGCTGAAGCTCAAATAGCTGCTCGCGAGCGCCGTGAGCGGGTAGCTAAACGTACAGCTCTTGAAGCCGAGCGAGTCCAGGAACGGCGGCAGCTTTTCGTAATCGTCAATCAGCCTGCTCGCGGTGATGCTGGCGGTGGTTTGGATGCCGACGGAATGGAAATAGTCGTTCGCGCGTTTGATTTTTTGGCAAACGTCCTGCAAGCCGCGGTTTTTTTCATGCTTCGCGATGTCATGCGCGTCAATGGACATGATGACGCTGGTCAAACCGTCCGCGGCGAGGTTCCGCATGTTTTCTTCGGTCCACAGGCCGCCGTTGGTGCAAATCATCGGATGGATGCCGCGCTCAGCGGCGTAGCGCGTCATCGCGCGCAAATCACGGTGCACCATCGGTTCGCCACCGACGAAGAGGAGGTAACCGATGTGATTTTTCAGCGCGATATCAATGACCATTTTCGCTTCGTCGAGCGTCACACTGCGCCGCGCCTTGGGATCGAATTGGGATCGGGCGAAACCGCAAAAACCACAATCGGCGTTGCAAATGTTTGTAATAGCGAACTGCAGATAGCCGGGGCCGCCGTGCTCCAGGACTTCGCCAATGAGCTTGAGCGTCCCTTTTTTGGGGCGCACAACGGGCTTCGAGAAGTCTGCGACCGGCGCGGGCGAAGCCGGCTTGGTTTCGGACGGTTTCTCAATTGTTGATGTATCGTTCATTCAGACTGAAATTGGACATTGTGGCGGAGAAAATGGCGCGGGCAATGCTTCTTTTCATCAGACCTTTCAGGCTCCGCGTGAAACAATACAATGATTTTAGAGCGGGGCAAAGGGAATTAACCAAAGTGGCGATTAATATGTTATCCGCGCAAGACCTGACCCCAAGTTATTCAGGGTGAGGCTGATAGGGTATTTACTTGACTTCACGTTTAAAAAAACTTATAATGCATGCTACAATCAGAATGAGGCTCCCCACTAATATCCAAAGACTATTTACCGTTCTTTTCCTGAGTTTCCCGGCCATGCGCGCCGTGGCCACGACGCATTTCGTGGACGTCAATAGCGCCCATCCCGTTGCGCCGTACTCCAGTTGGACCACCGCCGCCGCCAACATCCAGGATGCCGTTGATGCGGCCAATTCCGGGGATACCGTGCTCGTGACCAACGGCGTTTACCAGACGGGCGGCCGGCCTGTCAGCACCCCGGATTTTGGGCCCATCCTGACGAACCGCATCGTGGTCACCAATGACATCCTGGTCGAAAGCGTCAACGGCCCCGCCGTAACTATGATTGCAGGATACCAAGTGCCCGGAACCATTGATGATGTTGGCGCGGTGCGGTGCGTTTACCTGGATAATGGCTCAACCCTGAGCGGTTTTACCCTTACCAACGGCGCGACCGGACCCGGCGGCAGCGACGGCGTTTGGGAATCCTGGGGCGGCGGCGTGAATTGCCCCTCCGGCAACGGCGTCATCACCAATTGTACGTTCATTAACAATTCTGCCGGCGATTACGGCGGTGGCGCGAACGGCGGGACCTATAATAACTGCCAGTTTATCGATAACCAATCTGGTGGATGGAGCGGAGGAGCCGAAGCCTGCACCTTGAACAATTGCGCGCTCTATGGCAATGCATGCGGAGCCAACGGCGGCGGCGGCGCGAGCGATTCCACGCTCAACCATTGCACGCTCACCGGCAATACTGCGAACGATGGCGGCGGCGGCGGCGCGAATTTCTGCACGTTGAACGACTGCATCGTTTATTTCAACAGCGGAGTCGGTGAAACGAATTGCTCCTCCTGCACGCTGAATTATTCCTGCACCACTCCCCTCCCCGACAACAATTTCAATTCCAACAGCGGCACGAACAACATCACCGCCGCCCCGCAAATGGCCGACGCCATCCATCTTGCCGCCACTTCAACGTGCATCGGCGCCGGCAACGCGGCTTATTCGAGCGGCGTGGACATCGACGGCCAGCCATGGAAGGTCCCGCCAGCCATCGGCTGCGATGAATATTATCCCGGCGCCGCCGGCAGCCTCGCAGTTTCCCTTTCGTGGGATTACCCCCAGGCCGTGCCCGGATTTATTTTGACGTTCACGGGACAAATCACCGGCCGCGCGCGCGCCAACCTTTGGGATTTCGGAGACGGCATCCAGGTGAGCAACCAGGTTTTTAACGTCCAACACAATTGGGCTGCACCCGGCAATTATCAAGTCGTCTTCACGGCCTTCAATGACGATCATCCCGGCGGCATCACGGCCACGACGATGATTCACGTCGCGTCGCAATTGATTTATTACGTTGACGCGAAGGGAATCAACCCGGTCGCGCCCTACAATTCCTGGGCCACAGCGGCGACGAATATCCAGGAGGCGATTGACGTCGCTGAAACAACCTCCAATACGGTTGTGCTCGTCACGAACGGCCTCTACCGGACCGATGAAGGGCGCGTCTCCGGTGAATCCGTCTCCAACACTGTGGTGATGGCCGCGCCGATCCTTTTGCAAAGTGTCAATGGCCCGGCGGCGACCGTCATTGATGGCGCCGGGACGATGCGTTGCCTCTTTCTTGCCTCCGGCGCGGAAATCACCGGATTTACTTTGACCAATGGCGTGTCCTCCCTGGACGGCGGCGGCGTTTTCTGCGAAGCCGGCGCCACCGTTTCCAATTGCGTGGTCATTGGCAATTCCTCCACCGGCAATGGCGGGGGAACCACCGGCGGCGCGATTTTCAACTCGACCCTGGCGAGGAATTCGTCCCCCAGCTACGGTGGCGGCGCGAACAACGGCACGCTGAGCGGTTGCGTGCTCACCAATAATCATTCCTCCTCGGGCGCAGGTGCCAGCAGCTGCACCTTGAGCAATTGTTTGGTGGTCGCAAACGTGTCCGGCAACCTTGGCGGCGGCGCGGAGTTCTGCACTGTGGTCGATTGTATCATCGCCGGCAATCAAGCGGCCAACGGCGGCGGCGCGGACTCGTCGAGCGTCTATAATTGCCTCCTGACGAACAACCTCGCCTCGGTTACCGGCGGAGGTGTCAACGCCTGCTACGACATCAATTGCACCATCGCCAACAATTCCGCCGGCCAAAACGGCGGCGGCGGTGGCAGCAGCAGCGAGCTGGACAATTGCATCATCTATTTCAATACGGCGCCTACGGATCCGAACGCCACGGCCGATTCCATCGTTAATGATTCCTGCACCACGCCGCAGGCGGCTGGCACGGCTAATTTCACCAATGACCCGGTCTTTGTGAACCTCGCGGGCGGCAACCTGCATCTGCAAAACAATTCGCCCTGCATCAATGCGGGCAGTAACAACTACGTGACGAACAATAATGGCGGAATCAACCTGGTGACCGACCTGGACGGCAATCCGCGCGTCACCGGTTTCACGGTGGACTGCGGCGCCTATGAATTTCCCATCCCGACGGCGATTGCCGCCACCTATACCAATGTGGCCGCCGGCTTCACGGTTAATTTCAATTGGCAGATCGTCGCCGGAAATGTCAGTGAATTTGTGATTAATTTCGGCGACGGTACCATCCTGACCAACCCGCCCACCGCCGCGCACCAATGGGCCGCGCCGGGCGATTACACGGTCACGATTACGGCCTTCAGTGACCTTTATCCCGGCGGCATCAGCACCAGTGTGGTGGTGCATGTGGTTCTGGGAAATTATTACGTTTCCAGCGACAGCGCCAATCCACAGCCGCCATATACGTCATGGGCCACGGCCGCGACCAGCATCCAGGACGCGGTGAATGCGGCATTTGCCGGCGGAACAATTTTGGTGAGCAACGGCGTGTATCAAACCGGAACGAGCACGGCGGATGGTTCAACGTTCAACCGTGTCACCGTGACCGGACCGTTGGCCTTGCACAGTGTGAACGGAGCCGGATCAACGGTGATTGACGGCGACGGCGCGGTGCGATGTGTTTACCTGGCGAACAGCAGTACGTTGAATGGCTTTACGCTGCAAAATGGCAACGCTTCCAGTGACAACGGCGGCGGCGTGGCCGGCGATTCCACCAATGTGGTCGTGACCGATTGCGCCATCAACTTCAGTTCGGCCTTCGATGGCGGCGGCGCGTACCAGGTGACCTTGAACGGCTGTGTCCTGTCGAGTAATTCATGCGCCAGTGCCGGCGGCGGGGCGGAAAATTGCATGCTGAATACCTGCACTCTCTCGGCTAACACCTCCGGCGGCTACGGCGGCGGCGCCTGCAACAGCGGGCTGGCCAATTGTCTCCTCTTCGGAAATGCGACGGTTTTCTCCGGTGGCGCTGCCTGTACCAGCGGATTGTCTGCCTGCGTGCTGTCCAACAATGTTGCCGGCGATGTCGGCGGCGGGGCGGTCTTTGGCACGGCCAGCAACTGCACCTTGACCGGCAATTCTGCCGGCGATAGCGGCGGCGGAGCGTATGGAACGACCCTGGGCGGCTGCCTGCTGAGCAGCAACCAGGCGGCCAACTTTGGCGGGGGAGCCTTGTCCGGCGAGTTGGACAACTGCACCTTAACCGGCAATTCCGCGACCACCGGCAGCGGCGGCGGCGCCTGTAGCGCCACGCTCAATAACTGCTCGCTCGCCGGCAATTCGGCGTTTAACAGCGGCGGCGGCGCCGAAAGCTCGACCTTGAATAACTGCACGCTCGCCGGCAACTCCGCGGCCACCGGCGGCGGGGCGGATGCGAGCGCGTTGAACAACTGCATCGTTTATTTTAATTCCGCGCCGGCCGGGCCAAATTTCTCGGGCAGCACGTTGAATTTCTGCTGCACGACACCGCTGCCGGGCAGCGGCATAAATAATTTCACCAACAATCCCCGGATGGCCGATGCCGCGCATCTTAGCGCCCTTTCCCCGTGCACCGGCGCCGGCAGCCCGGCCTATTCCTCGGGCGTGGACATTGACGGTGAGGCCTGGAGAAATCCCCCGGCCATCGGCTGCGACGAATATTATTCCGGTTCCATCACCGGTGCCTTGGGCGTTGCCATCCTCGCGAACTATACAAATGTGTCCACCGGCTTTGCCGTGCATTTCACGGCGCAGATGGGGGGACATGCCAATCGCAATACGTGGAATTTTGGGGATGGAACAATGGCGACCAATTCTCCCTATATTTTGCATAGTTGGAGCGCGGCGGGAAATTACCAGGTGGTGTTAACTGCGTATAATGAGACCGACCCGGGTGGCTTGAGCGCGACCGACACGGTCCACGTCACGACTTCGCCGGTGTATTACGTTGCGCTCACCAGCGCCAATCCAGTCGCGCCCTACGCTTCATGGGCGACTGCCGCCACCAATATCCAGGATGCCGTGAACGTTGCCATCGCGGGAAGCACGGTCCTGGTGTCCAATGGGGTTTATCAAACCGGCGGGGAAGCCGTTTCCGGCGGTCCTACCAACCGGGTAGTCATTGACAAGCCAATCACTGTGCAAAGCGTCAACGGTCTGGCGGTCACGGTCATCCAGGGAAACCCGGATTCTTCCAACCCGGTGCGATGCGTCTATCTGGCCAATCATACCACGCTGGCGGGATTCACGCTGACCAATGGAACGACGGCGACCAACGGTAATATGACTTTCGAACAATCCGGCGGTGGCATCTGGTGTGAATCCGGCGGCGCGAACATCTCCAATTGTTTGATTAGCGGAAACTCCGCCGCGGCCTCGGGCGGCGGCGTCTTCCGGGGCACCTTGACGGGTTGCGTCATTAGTGGAAACACGTCCGTTACGTCCGGTGGCGGCGTTCTCCAAAGCACGTTAAACAATTGTACTCTCGCCGGAAATTCATCCTATGCCGGCGGCGGCGCCAGCGGCAGCACGCTCACAGGTTGTACCCTCACTAATAATTCTGCCACCACCACCGCCTATGGCAGCGAGGCGTACGGCGGCGGTGCGGATTCCTCCACGCTGGACCACTGCGCGCTGGCCGGCAATTCCGCGGATGAGGACGGCGGCGGCGCCAACGGCAGCACATTGAACAATTGCCTCATCACGGGCAATTCGGCCACCTTCGGGGGCGGCGTCGTCAGCAGCACCCTGAATAATTGCACCGTGGCCGGCAATTTCGGCGCCGGTCGTTTTAGCGGCGAAGGCGGCGGCGGCGCGGATTATAGCACGTTAAATAATTGTATCGTCTATTACAACACGCTGCCGGCCCAGCCGGATTATAACGACAACACGTTCACTGCGTGTTGCCTCACGCCGGATTTCGGTGGCATCGGCGACATCACGAACGAACCGGCCTTCGTGAATCTTGCGGGCGGAGATTTCCATCTTCAATCCAACTCGCCCTGCATCAACGCCGGCAATAACTCATACGTACCGGGCTCTACCGACCTCGACGGCAACTCGCGCATCGTCGCTGGCACCGTAGACATCGGCGCGTATGAATATCAATCTCCCGTGAGCAAGGTTTCGTATGCGTGGCTCGTGCAATACGGACTGCCGATTATGAACGGGATTGACACCTCCAGCCCTAATGGCACCGGCTTTACCGTTTATCAGGATTGGATTGCCGGGCTGAATCCCACGGATCCTACGTCCAGGCTGGTCATGCTCCCGCTGTCGCCACTGAACAATGCTTCCGGCTTCACCGTCACCTGGCAGAGCGTGAGCGGCATCAATTACAATCTCCAGCGCTCAACCGGCCTCTCCGCACCCTTCGTCACGATCCAGTCGAACATCCCCGGCCAGGCCGGCACGACCAGTTACACGGACACCACCGCCACAAATAATACGCCCTATTTCTATCGCGTCTCCGTGCCGTAATATCTTTCCGCAAATAAATTTGTGTATTTCGCGTAAAAAAATCCGTGTTTATCCGTGTCCATCCGTGGTTAAAACCGGAAAATGAAAATGATTGAATCAAACCCCGTTAAAAATTCATAATCATCATCACATGCAACCTGCTACGAGAAAACGAATTTCCATTTTACGGATGGGAAAATTGTTGCTCATCGCTTATTTCTTTTTCTGTATGTGCATGGCTTTTGGCCAGCGGGCGTTTATCTATCATCCCCAGGTTTTCGACACCGCCACGGTGGAGCAGATGGCGCAGTCGCATCAATTGGCGCGATGGACGAATGCCGCCGGCATGAACATCGGCTTCAAGCGGATGTCGCCGCGGCAGCCCTCGCAGGGGAGCATCATGATGATGTACGGTAACGGCAGCACCGCCACGGACAGTGGATATTACGCGGATGACATCCAGAACGTGGCCGCGCTGGACATGTATATCCTGGAATATCCGGGATATGAAGACCGCCCGGGCAAGCCCACGGAAAAAAGCATCTTCGCCGCTGCCCGGGAAGGGCTGGAATTAATCCCAACCAACCAGCCGATTTATCTCCTCGGTGAATCGCTCGGCACCGGGGTGGCTTCGTACCTGGCCGGGACGTACACGAATCGCATCGCCGGCATGATTTTGCTTTCGCCGTTCAACAAGCTGGCGAGCGTCGCGCAGTATCATTTTCCCATCCTGCCCGCTTTCCTGTTCCTGGTGGACCGCTATCCCTCGGAATTTTACCTGCGCAACTATCATGGCAAGGTGGGCGTGACCGTGGACGGGCGAGACATCGTGGTGCCGCAAAAATTCGGCCTGCGCCTTTACAACAGCTATCAGGGCCCAAAAAAACTCTGGGAATTTCCTGAAGGCGGCCATTGTGAAATCCGGCAACCGCCGGACGTTTTCTGGAAAGACGCCATTCAATTTCTGCAAACTCCGTAATTATTCACTCAAATATTAAAAAATAATGCATCGCATTGGCATGGATCTCGGCGGCACGAAGATCGAAGGCATTGTCCTCGATGATTCGGGTAGGGAAATTACGCGCAAGCGTATCGAAACGCAGCAGGAAGGCGGTTACCAGCATATCCTGAAGCGCATCCAGGGGCTTTACGGCGAACTGGCAGGACAAATCCAGGGCAGCGGACATACGTTCGGCATCGGAACGCCGGGAGCGATTTCGCCCAAGACCGGTCTCCTAAAAAATTCCAACACCGTTTGCCTGAATGGCCAGCCGATTAAGGCGGATTTGGAAAAATTGCTCGGGCGAAAAATCGAAATCCAAAACGACGCGAACTGTTTTGCCATGGCCGAGGCGTTGCACGGCGCGGGACGCGGAAATGACCTCGTCTTCGGCGTCATTATGGGTACAGGCTGCGGGGGCGGCATCGTCCATAAGGGGCAAGTCATCGTCGGGCGGCAGGCCATTGCTGGCGAATGGGGCCATATGAGCATCATGCCGGATGGGCCGCTGTGCTATTGCGGCCAGCGCGGCTGCGTGGAGACGCTCATCAGCGGCGGCGGCGCCGAGGCGCGTTACGCGGAAAAATTTGGCGCCAAAAGACCATTCCGCGAAATCGAAAAGGCTTTCTACGCGGGCGAAACGCAGGCCGTGGAGTTCATGCAAACGTTCTTCCGCCATTTCGGCCGCGCGATGGCCAACCTCATTGACGTGCTCGACCCCGACGTCATCGTCCTGGGCGGCGGTGTTTCCAAGTTCGAAGCGCTTTACAAGGAGGGCATTGCCGAAGTTGCCAAGTGCGTTTTCAGCGATTCACTGGAAACGCCCATTGTGAAGCATCAAATCGGCGACTCCGCCGGCGTCATCGGCGCGGCGCTGGTGGGAGTTTGACTTTTATCTTTTATTAAAATTTTCTTTTCTGGAAGAAAGCCATAGCAAAATAGAATTGATCAATAACAAAATGGACATCGCCGGAATCATTCCAAAAAATCCCGATCTAACCATTTTTAGCAAATCTTCAACTACTTGATGATTTGGGTAAATTGTCGCATCTCCCCTAAGAAGAGGATCCCCAAAATAAAGCTTAATACAAAATAACAAACATCCAACCCCTCCGATCAGGAGAGTAAATGAATAAACTCTCAGAAACGGTTTGGATATCAAACCATCAATTTGACTATGCTTTTCGATGATATTAGCAATGTTATCTGCCTTGTTTCAGCAGGTAACGCGCCATTTCTTGGAGCAAGTCTGACCTTCAATGCACCGAGGTGAACTTATAAAGTTCAGCGCTATGCGCGGCGACGGTAACTTTGAAAACTTTGCCATAGCTGCTGGCCATGTCCGGCAAATCGCGTTGCCGCCACAAATCACGCACATGCTGCGGCCCATTGATGCCGATGTAATTCAGTTTGTTGAAATCAATGCTTTCGGAGACGGAGCCGCGATTGAAAAACGCGAGCGCCTTGCCGCCGTCTTCGAGGTCTTTGAGATACACATCCAGCGAACCGTCCGTCGCTACGCGAGTCGCCTGCCTGCCCAACGCATCCTGGTCAATGGCGAGGACTTCGTCGTTGCTCAGCAGGTTGAGCGTGAAAGGATCGAGCCGGTCCAAATCGCAGCCAATCAGCAGCGGCGCGGACAACATGCACCACATGGTGATGTGCGTGTACTGTTCGTCCGGTGTCAAATGCGTCAGGTGCGGATCTCCCCAGCCAACATAGCCAACCACGAGCATGTCGGGGTCATTCCAATGGCCCGGCCCGGCAAACGGCGCCCAACGGTCCTGCGAAAAGCCGATTTCGGAAATCGTGAATTGATAGCCCTGGCCATGCGTGGACCAGCTATCGAAAATATCACCCGTTGTGCGCCAGCAATTGGCCCATTGCGCCCAATCAGCCGCATGGGCGAACGGCGCGTTGTTCGACAAACTAAACACGATGTCGCGGCCGGATGCGCGCAGGGCCTGGCTCATCGCCTTCGTGTGAGGCACATCCAGCGGGTCCCAATCGTATTTCAGATAATCAAAACCCCAGGCGCCATATTGCGCCGCATCGGCATCAATAAACGGATACTTACCGAAATGCTTGGCACCCTTGAGGTCCTTCGACCAGGCGCCGTTAGAATTATCACTGGATTCACCAGGGTAACCGCCGTACGAGGAAATCCACGGGGTCGAGTAAATGCCTGCTTTCAAACCGAGCGCATGAATTTGGTCGCAAAGGGATTTCATATCCGGAAAGCGTTCGTTGCCCTGGAGCGCGTGAGTTTGGGGGTCACGCTTGCCTTGCCACGTGTCATCAATGTTGACGTAAGCCCAGCCATGATTTTCCAGGCCGGACGAGGCCATGGCGTGCGCCGAACGCATGACTTTATCCGCGCTGACGGTCCAGGCCCAACAGTTCCAACTATTCCATCCCATCGGCGGCGTGAGGGCGATTTTATCGCCAACAACGATGCGAAATTTTTTCACGGCCTCGCCCTTGTCATTTTTCGCGTGCAGGACGACATCGTATTCACCACGCCCGGTGGGAGTGCCGGTGATTTGGCCGTTGGCAGAATTGACGACCAGGCCATTAGGGAGGTTGTCCACGCTGAAGGTCATTGGGCGGTCACCAGTCGCGGGAATGGTATAGAGCAACGGCGAATGGGGACGGACACCGAAAATGGTCGGGCCATTGATGCGCGGTGTGGCCGGCGCGGGTGGCGTGCGGATGAAGGACGAATAATCGGGCGCGTCGGCGGCAAAAATATTGGCCGCCAAAAACAACGGGAGGGCAAAGAATCGCAGGTTCATGCGGAGATATTGGCCGGATGGTCCGGCATAGCCAAGTCCCAAAAAAACATTACACTGGACCGGTGAAGAAGATCCTCATCGCCACGCGCAACGCGCATAAGGTCCAGGAAATCCGCGCCATCCTCGGCGGGCAATTTCAGTTTCTCACGCTGGATGATTTTCCGAACGCGCCCAAAGTGATTGAAGATAAGGACACGTTCGCCGGCAACGCGGCAAAGAAATCCGGAGAATTGGCGGGTTGGATGGAGAAAAAAGAAACGGCGCCGGATTTTGTTGTGGCAGACGATTCAGGACTGGAAGTGGATGCCTTGAACGGCGCGCCGGGGGTTTATTCCGCGCGATTTGCGGCGATGAATTCTAAAGAGAATGCCCCGGATGCGGACAATAATTCAAAACTGCTGCGCCTGCTCAAGGAGGTGCCGACGGAAAAACGCACGGCGCGGTTTCGTTGCGTCATTGCGCTGACGCCGATGGCAGCGGACAAAGTTGAGAGCGCCTCGCCTGTTTGTTATGCGGAGGAAACTGAGCAAACGCAATGGTTCGACGGCGCTTGCGAAGGGAAAATTATTTTTGAGGCACGCGGCAAAAATGGCTTTGGCTATGACCCACTGTTTGTGCCGGTTGGATTTGACGCAACGTTTGCGGAGCTGGGCGAGGATGTAAAAAATAAAATCAGTCACCGCTCCAAGGCACTGGAAAAACTGAAAACGTTTTTCTTCCGTTAATTACTTCAGCAAGCCATCGATTTGCAGTTTCTTGCGGAGCCGGCCATTGTCCGCGCACATGCGCAGCCGTCCGTCGGGGAGAGTTTTGAGATGCATTTCGCCGCCGGAACATTCCACCATCAGGCCGCCGGCCGCGATGTCCCAGATATTAATCGTGCGTTCGATATAGACGTCAAGCCGCCCGCTGGCCACATAGGCCAGTTCCAACGCCGCCGAACCCATAATACGGATTTTCTTTGCGCGCCGGGCGAGGCGGTTCAGGTGCGGCAGGCTTTTTTCCAAATTTTCAGAGCTCTTGGAAAAGCCCATGGCGATGACCGAGTCGCCCACCTTGGCTCTTTTGCTGACCTGCACCGTTTTTCCATTCAACTTGGTTTTTCCGCCGCGCACCACGGTCCAAAGTTCGTCCGTAAACGGGTCATAAATCACGCCGAGGACTGCGAAATAGGATGAAGAGCCTTTCTGTTGCAAGGCGATTGAAACCGCGGCATGAGGCATGCCGAAAAAGTAATTTACTGTGCCGTCAATGGGGTCCACCACCCAGCGATATTCGGCGTTGATATCACCAGAACAACCTTCCTCTCCCAGCAAAGGAATCTTCGGGAAAGCT
>Ga0206900_1158_pt1 | contig 16637 bp, 15 predicted proteins | sample Alteio_BWOrgHeat_46_FD_153235 | JGI IMG/M metagenome (GOLD analysis project Ga0206900, IMG submission 153235) | Enriched cells from forest soil in Barre Woods Harvard Forest LTER site, Petersham, Massachusetts, United States -... | ecosystem: Environmental > Terrestrial > Soil > Temperate forest >... | reverse complement strand
TATCGCCCCATATCGTTTTGTGGTCACTGCGGTTGACAATGCCTGCCCAGTACCGGGACGTACCACCAGGACCTTCTCCATCTTCGTGGTGGCACCACCAGAAGCAACTTATTCGGCTACCAAAAAAGGCTGCGGTGTGGTTGTGTTCCGGGCAGACCCGAAATCAGGCTCAAGTATTACCCTATACACATGGTTTGGTGAAGGATCTCCGGGTTATGGCCCGCTTTGGTCACAAAGCCAGCAGTGCACCTATCAATATACCCGCCCAGGATGGTACCATTATACTTTGGCCATCAAGAATGCAAGGGGATGTACCACTTCTTATGAAGACAGTGTGCACATAGACCCGTTTGTATATATCAGCTTGCCAAAGGATACCACCATTTGTGAAAAAGGAGCCCCTCTGCAAATAACTGCAACTTATGGCGCTGGGAATAGGCCTTATTATATCCATTGGAATACCAAGGACTCTGGTGTGGACAATATCACCGAAAGGATAACCCGTGATACCGCTTTTGTGGCCTACATTAAAGACGGCAATGGTTGTACCAATTACGATTCCATGAAGGTGCACTTTGAAAAGTTGCCTAGGCCGAACCTGGGTCCTGATCAGCGAGGCTGTACGGGCCATGCGATTCTGCTTTGGTCAGGCATTAAAAAGAGAATGTTGTCCTATAACTGGACAAAGATTGTAGGAAGCCAAACGATCCCGAATTATGCAAATAAAGACAGTATCACAGTCGCGGACTCAGGTACCTATGTGCTCAGTGTTCAGGACAGCTTCGGATGTCCCGGGGGTGATACGGTAAATGTATATTTCAACCCGCTCATAAAGGCCAGATCCTCAGATACAGATGTGTGTGTGAACGATTCTGTGCTGCTTCATGCAGGTGTGCATGGCCCATCTTCTACCTATCAATGGTACAGCCGCCTACACCCCAATATATTGCTCGGTACCGGGGAAAGCTATACCATAAAGGATGCCACAAATACCTTGAATGGGTATCCCATGCTGGTAGTGATCACCCAAGCCACACACGGTGTAGTCTGCGTGGACAGTGGTGCATTCACGGTAAAAGTACACCCTATTCCTACCCCTACCCTTAAACCGATACCTGACAAGTGTATTGATGACAATGCTTTTGACCTGAGCGTATATGTGGACAATGCCCACAAAGGAGGTACTTGGTTCTATCCACCAAATCCTTCCGCCATTGTAGGCAACTACCTGTACCCATCAGTTATGGGGAATACAACAACGGGCAACAAGGGCATTATACATTATATATATGCAGATCCGTTCAGGTGTACCAGCAATGATTCAGAACACATCAGGATCAGCAACCTGCCTGCAGTAAGTGCTGGGCATGATACCGAAATATGTACTGCCAATGGCCGTTATCTGTTGAGCAATAACCTGGTGACACCTTCAGGTGGCCAATGGTTCCCGCTTGCAGGCACGCCAAAAGCAGCCATCGAGTATTCCACTTTCCACGATTCTGTATTCTTCGATCCTTCCCAATTGGGTGGCGTGGACACGCTTTATGGTATTATCTACCAAGTGACCGAAGCCAGTGGCAAGGCACAGTGCAGCAACGCAGATACCGTGCATATAAGAGTGAAAACCAATCCTACCATACAGATCACCAAGATAGATTCACTTTGCGATACGGGTGATCCGGTACAATTGAACGCACAACCCGGTGGTGGATTTTGGACAGTTGGTGACAACACCAACCCTAATGCCATCATATATGACAAACAACAAGGTACGTATACTTTTGACCCACAAATAGCCAAGGGAGGCAATCACAAACTTATCTACCTGGCCTATGCAGACCTGAGAAACAAAATGTGTTCTTCGTTTGACAGTACCTTTATATATGTGATACCAGCACCGAAAGCCAGTTTCAGTACCGGCCAAAGGGAATATTGTATAGACAATGGTTTGGTGCAACTTAAACCAAACTTCAATTGGCCTGGCGGGGCGTTTTCTGGCCGTGGGGTGTATTCCTCCAATGGTCAGTCGTTCTTCAATCCAATGTTGGCAGATACCACAGACAGCAACAACAACGTGATCACCTACACGGTGCCTTATGACGGTGGTAGCTGTAAATTGTACCTCACCAAAAAAATAGCAGTGGATGGCCGCCCAAGGGTGCAAATCACTTCAAGTGCCACCCAGTGTGCCGGAACAGGCGCTTACACTTTCACGGCCAATTTATACAACGTAACGCAGCTAGTGACCTGGTCTAGCAGTAGTAGCAACCCATTGTTCAATAAGCAGCAAACAGCCACAACTGCTTCCGCGCAATATTACCCAACAAAGGATGAGCTCAAGGCTCTGAAATTCAGTATCAGCATCACAGGATCTGATGGCAGCTTGTACTGTAAGTCTTCTACTTCTAGCCTGGATGTAACCATAGCTCCCGTACCAACGGTTGATTTTGCCGGGGATGACACGATAGGCTGTGAACCTTTGAAGGTGAATTTTGCCAATGGTTCTATCCTTACGGGGCAGGGGCTAATAAAATCATACGATTGGGATTTTGGCGATAGCTCTTCCCATTCTTCAGATACCAAAGCAACGCATACCTTCACAGTGACCAACGGGCAGCCGCAGCAAAACTATCCAGTGACTTTGACGGCCACCACGAACCTGGGTTGTACTTCAAGCTTGACCAAGCAAATAACCGTATTTGCCACACCAAAACCAGTGATCTATGCCAACCCGCAGATCACTTCAATAGCCTTGCCTAAAGTAAGGTTTGCCCCAGACAGCGTGAGAAGCAGGAACATCAATTTTGATGATGCTGCAACCTCATACTTCTGGACATTTGGCGATTCGACAAAGGAATCTTCCATCATAAGGTATCCCGAGCACAACTATACCGATACGGGCAAGTACAAGGTTACCCTGAAGGTGCATGACCGCGGTTGCACGGGTGATACGAGCCTTATCATATATATACAGCCCGAGCTGATCATATATATCCCGAACGTGTTCAAGCCAAATGGCAAACATGGCTTGGGCCATGGACCGGGCGACAACTACTACGGACCGCAAGTGAACGAAACCTTCCAGCCGGTGATCAGTGATTATGCCAGTTTCTCCATGAACGTGTATAACCGTTGGGGAGAACTGATGTACACCACCTCAGATCCTACCAAAGGGTGGGATGGCAAGTTCCAAGGTGAAGCAGGGCTTGAGGGCGTGTATGTGTACGTGATAAAGGCAACAGGATATACAGGCCGTCCTTATACATTTACGGGAAGCGTGACATTGATTCGATAGTTTTCCCATCATATTCCATAACAAAAGGCCCTCTGAGTTTTCAGGGGGTTTTTTGTTGGGTATCATTTGTATTTTTGGGCAGGATTATGAAGGAAGCCATTAAGACATATTCAAAAAGACTGCTAAGGATTGGACTTTATTGCATGGCTTTGTTTTTTGCCACCAGCCTGTTCTATACCTTATATTTAAAATGGTTCCCACCGGTTACCACACCATTGATGGTGATGCGGGCCTTTGAAGGCACATCCAGGGCTTCGGGAATCTATTGCAGGTGGGTTGCCTATAATGATATATCCGACAACGCTAAGGTGGCTGTCATTGCCGAAGAAGACCAAAAGTTTGCCAGCCATGGGGGATTTGATTATGAGGCCATTCAAAAAGCCCTAAAGCACAATGGCAAAAGCAAGCGCGTACATGGGGGCAGCACCATAAGCCAACAAGTGGCCAAGAACATTTTTTTGTGGAATGGGAGGAGCTGGTTGAGAAAAGGCCTTGAGGTCTATTTCACTTTTCTTATAGAACATATCTGGGGCAAGGAGCGTATCCTGCAAATGTATTTGAACATTGCTGAAATGGGAGACGGCGTGTTTGGGGTGGGGGCAGTTGCCGATACCTATTTCCATTCTTCCGCAGCCAGATTGACAGCCCCGCAAGCTGCCCTGATTGCTGCCGTGCTCCCCAATCCGAGACTTTATAGGATACAAAACCCTTCTGGATATACCCTGCGCAGGCAGGCCCGTATCTTGAGAGCCATGAAAAAAATAGGGGGAGCTGATTTATCTCGACGGACTATGATGAGAGGTGGCAGATAGGGAAAATGTGTCCTTATTCAATAATAAACGGACTTGACCCCTCAATTTAGAACAGTTCTAAATTGCTTTCGATTCCCTTGTTTCTGCATAGATATGAGCACATTATAGGACGAATAGCCCGATAAAAAGGAGAAATGCACAACGTTGTGCAAAAAATTGTGGCCATATTCGGCATTCTATGAGTACCTTTTTGCATATTTGTCGTCGATTTTAAAAACTTAAACTAATAAATGAAAAACGTAATCAAATCAATGCTCGTGGCTATAGTAGCTATGACAGTAAGCTTTACTTATGCACAAGACAAGATGCAAAAGAAAGACACCAAGACTGAAACCACTACCAAGACTGAGAAAAAGGATGGCAAGACCACCAAGAAAAAGACTACCAAGAAAAAAACCACTACTACCAAGTCAACAGACGCTAAGAAATAGTCTGGCTCAGTATTACGAACAAAAGCCTCTCTGTGTTTCAGAGGGGCTTTTTTTGTGCCCATGTTAAAATATTGCCAGAGTTTGTTGTATTTGAAAAGGATTTCGCATATTTGCATTCAAACAAACAAATTAATACGTAAAGTTAAAATGAAAAACACTATCAAAGCCCTGTTCGTAGCTATAGTAGCTATGTCAGTAACATTTGCTTATGCTCAAGGCGACACAAAAGCACCAGCTAAGAAAGACAAAATGGAGAAAAAAGACGCCAAGAAAAAACCAGCAGGCAAGAAAAAAGCAGCAAAAACACCAGCTGCAGACAAGAAATAATTCTGGTTTTTCTGACGATTTAAGTCTTAAAAGCCCCTCTGGCATTCAGGGGGGCTTTTTTATGAGATCAGGAAAAGTAGTTCCTCCCCAAATTATGACCCTAAGATCTGATAAACATGAAAACCCTATACCTTATCCGCCACGGCCATGCCGAAAGCAAAGCAAAATACCCCGATATCAGCCGCAACCTTGATGAGGAAGGCAAAGAAGAGGTGCGCGCTACGGCAAGCAAAATGAAATCCGGTGGCATTTTGCCTGCACTTATCCTATCCAGTCATGCCAACAGGGCCTATCAAACCGCCGAGATAGTTGCCGAAACCATTGGTTACAAGCTGGCCAATATCCACATCGAAGCCGATATCTACAATACCGATACTGACATATTGGAACATGTGGTAAGCAGACAGGGAAATGAATACCCCAGCCTGCTCATTGCCGGGCACAATCCTGTGATATCCTGGTTTGCCAGCAGCATGGGCCATGAAGTAAAAGACATGATGCCTACCGCAGGCCTGGTTGCCTTTGAAGTTGACATCGCTGATTGGGCTTCCTTCAAACCAAACAAGGCTAGGTTCCTCTTTCACATATTTGGCTCTTGAAATTCTCCAAAACAACCTTCTTAAGGATTTTCCAATGTTAAGTTTTTGCAAAACAATTCTGCGCATTTGTCTATTCTCTATTTTTGGAATTCCACATAGCTAGACCAATGGGCTAATAAACAACAAGACATTGCCAAAGGAAAGATATATCAACCGTGAAATAAGCTGGCTCGCCTTTAACGAGCGGGTCTTGCAAGAGGCATCAGACCCCACTGTCCCATTGTTGGAGCGTTTGAAGTTCCTCGGGATATTTTCTTCAAATACCGATGAGTTTTACAGGGTGCGCGTGGCTTCTTTGAAGCGAATGAGCGACTTGGACGAGGATAAGCTCGTTCTAGGGGGCAGACCCAAAAAAATCCTGTCTCGCATACAGGAAATCATCTTGGAGCAACGGTACAAATCTGATGATACCTATAAAGAGATACTGAAGCAACTTGCGCACGAGAATATTTTTATCATCAACGAAAAGGACCTGACAGAATCACAAGGCGCTTTTGTGCGGGAATACTTTCAAAACCGGGTACGGCCTACCCTGGTCCCGATCATGATAGACCATTCCCCGGTGATCCCGGCGCTCAAAGACAAAATGATATACCTGGCCATACGGATATACAACAGCCAGACCCATACCCGGAAAAAGCATGCCCTCATTGAATTGCCAACCGATCAGATACCCCGCTTCCTGGTATTGCCGCAAGAGGAGGGTAGACAATACATCATGTGGCTGGATGATGTAATACGGTATTGCCTGTACGAGATATTCTCCATTTTTCAAGTGGATACCTATGAAGCATATACCATAAAACTTACCCGGGACGCGGAACTGGAAATGGACGACGATGTATCAGAAAGTATTGTACAAAAGATATCCAAAAGCCTGAGGCAGCGCAAAAAGGGCCGCCCGGTGCGCTTTATATACGATGAAGAAATGCCCCCGGAAATGCTGAAGCAGATCATAAAAAAGCTTTCCATACACAAAGGTGACAACCTGATACCCGGTGCCAGATACCACAATTTCAAGGACTTTATGAAGTTCCCCAAGATTGGCCCGGCACGCTTGCAAAACGAGAACCGGCCCCCCGTACCGCACAATGATATATCACCAAACCGTAGCATGCTGGATATCGTACAGAAAAAGGATATCCTGCTGCATTACCCCTATCAATCCTTTACATATGTGATAGATATGCTGCGCGAAGCAGCCATTGACCCACTAGTGGTTTCAATAAAAATGACGCTGTACCGGGTGGCAGAAACATCGAATGTGGTGAATACCCTTATCAATGCGGTAAAGAATGGAAAGCAGGTCACGGTGGTCATGGAGCTTCAGGCCCGGTTTGATGAGGAAAACAATATCCTTTGGGCCAACCGGCTCAGGGAAGAAGGGGCCAAGGTGATTTTTGGGATACCCAATATGAAGGTGCATGCCAAAATGTTCTTGATTACCCGTAAAGAAAAGGCAGAACTGGTACGGTATGCCTACATCGGCACCGGGAATTTCAATGAGATCACATCCAGGATATACTCAGATCACGGGCTTTTTACGGCCAACAAGGCACTGGCGGAAGAAGTGAACCAAGTATTCAATTTCCTGGACAACAATTATAAATCAGGCAACTATAAGCACCTGCTCGTTTCCCCGTTTTTTATGCGGACCTCTCTTTTGGCCATGATCCAGAAGGAAATAAACAATGTACGCGCCGGGAAACCGGCCTACATGATCTTGAAGCTGAACAGCATCGTGGATGTGGATATGATAGAGAAGCTATACGATGCTGGCCGGGAAGGAGTGAAGATAAAACTGATCGTAAGAGGTATTTGCTCACTGAAGGCTGGGGTGCCAGGACTTAGCGACAATATTGAAGCCGTGAGCATTGTTGATAAGTACCTGGAGCACTCGCGTATCCTTATTTTTTGCAATGGGGGCGATGAAAAGATATATATCGGCTCGGCTGATTGGATGACAAGGAACCTGGACCACCGTATCGAAGTATTGACTCCTATCTACGACAAAAGCATCAGGAAGGAACTGAAAGCATTCATAGGTATAGAGTTGGAAGACAATATGAAGGCGCGCATATTGGGTGAAACCCAGGAAAACATATATAAAAGGGACTCTAAAAAGACTCAGACACGGGCCCAGGACAAGGTGTACAGCATGTTGCAGGAATTGCAGTTCAATGATGACGAGGCACTCAACACCTTTGCACAATCGTGGGTGGGCACGGTGCAAACGGTTTCCATAAAAAAGGCTACCATAAAAAAGGCTACTACCACTAAAACTGTAAAAAAAGCTACTCCCCCCAGTGTTGTTGTTAAAAAAGCAATAAAAAAACTAGCGGCCAAAAAACCGATCAACAAAAAAACCGTTGGCAAAATAGTGAAACGCAGAAAAAGGGTAGTGAAGAAGTGATTTGAAAGGCGGGCTATTTAGCACATCCCCGTTGCCAATATTTCTAACTCCTTATTCCAAATTGATCCGTTTCCAAATCATGTCCTTCAATTCCATAAGCCCTGTCTTGGCGATGGAGGAGATAAAGACATAGGGGATTTTGGGCAGGGTAGGGATAATGGCTTTTTTGAGCTCATCATCCAGCATATCAGATTTGCTGATGGCCAAAAGCCTGTCTTTAGCAAGCAGGTCGGGGTTGAATTGCTCCAGCTCGTTCAGCAGTATATGGTATTCTTTTTTGATATCTGGGCTATCCGCCGGTACCAGAAAAAGCAGAATGGCGTTTCGCTCGATATGCCTCAAGAACCGGGTCCCCAGGCCCTTGCCTTCATGAGCCCCTTCTATGATGCCCGGTATATCGGCCATCACAAATGATTTATAGTCTCTATATTCCACCACGCCAAGGTTCGGCACTAGGGTGGTAAAGGCATAATCGGCAATTTTTGGCCGGGCCGCTGAAATGGCCGTGAGCAGGGTAGATTTGCCCGCATTGGGGAACCCTACCAACCCTACATCTGCCAACAGTTTAAGCTCCAAAACCTTCCAAATCTCTTGACCCTCTTCACCCGGTTGGGCAAAGCGCGGGTTTTGATGGGTACTGCTCTTGAAATGGGTATTGCCCTGTCCGCCGCGTCCCCCTGAAACCAATATCCGCTCTTCCCCGTCTTCATTGATCTCAAATTCAGTTTCCCCGGATTCAAAATCTTTGGCAATGGTGCCCAAGGGTACTTCCAGGATCACATCTTCACCTTCGGCCCCGGATTTATTGCTGCTGCCTCCGTTGCCGCCTGGCTTGGCGATTACATGTTTGCGGTATTTGAGGTGGAGCAAGGTCCAAAGCTGTTTGTTGCCACGGAGTATGATGTGGCCGCCACGGCCCCCGTCGCCGCCGTCAGGCCCGCCTTTGGAGTTCATCTTGTCCCTGAAAAAATGGTGCGACCCAGCCCCGCCCTTTCCGGTGCGGCAGTTGATCTTGATATAGTCTATAAAGTTTGATTCCAAAGTTGCGTTTTGGGTCTTAAGTGAGTCTTGGGTCGTCGGTCGTGGGTCGTGAGTCGTGAGTCGGTGGTTGGGTCGTGAGTCTGGAGTTCCGAATGCTTCAGAAACACCAGAATTTTAAACGGGCACGCCTACGACTTGGCAAATGCGGTTGAAAATATCATTTACTTCGCCCACCCCATCCACGGCGTGGTACTTGTCTTGTTTGGCATAATAATTTGCAACGGGGCTGGTTTCGCGGTCATATACCTCGATCCGTTTGCGGGCGGTTTCTTCGGTATCGTCAGACCGGCCACTGGTTTCTCCACGTTTCACCAATCGTTTTATCAGTTCATCGGCCTCCACTTGCAGGGCGATCATCAGTGTGATAGTATTGCCAGTTTCCGAAAGCAGTTCATCCAAAGCCTCGGCTTGGGCCACTGTACGCGGGAAACCGTCAAAAATACAGCCGGGCCCGGAACTGTCTTGTGCCAGTTTGTTGCGTATCATTCCGATCACGACATCATCTGGCACCAATGATCCACTGTCCATGTATTTTTTCGCAGCCAACCCCAGTTCCGTTTTTTTGGCCATTTCGCTGCGCAACAAATCACCGGTGGATATATGGCAAAGATGGTATTTGGCAATCAGTTTTTCGCTTTGCGTGCCCTTACCTGCGCCCGGCGGGCCAAATAGAATGATATTCAGCATACTTTTATGGTGTGATTACTTGGTATATGTCTCTATAATGTCTTCCTTGCTTGTTGAAATCCAGCCCGTATCCGATCAAAAACGCATCGGGGACTTCAAATCCAACATATTGGGCCGCAATGGGGAACTTCACGGCGCCCGGTTTAAGGATCAAAGTTGCGATTTTTATATCAGAAACCCCAATATTACGCAATTGCCCCGTCAATTCAAAAATCGTCTTGCCCGTATCTATAATGTCTTCAATGACTACTACCGTTCGCCCGGCAAGGCTTTCATCCAATCCCAAAAGGGTTTTTAGTTCCTTTCCCGATTCCATCCCAGCATACGAGGCCACCTTCACAAACGATACTTCATATTCGAAATCAATCCTTTTCAACAGATCTGAAGCGAAAAAGAATGCTCCGTTCAGTACGGCCAAGAAAACCGGTTGCGTGCCAGCCAATTCCTCATTCATTTTTGCGGCAATTTCCTGTACCCGGGAAGCGATTTCTTCTTCCAGGATAAAGGGCTCAAATGATTTGCCGAGGACGTGCACTACAGGCATATTTATAACAACCGTTATGGCTTATTTCCCTCTTTCCTATAACAATTAAACGCTTACTGCTAACAATGTACGTTGTTAACTGTTCATTGCTAACTGTCCCCTGCTAACTGTTCACCGTTTCCAACAATCCGTTCTTCACCATATACTGTAATATCTGTACGGCATTGGTCGCTGCCCCTTTGCGGAGGTTGTCAGCCACGATCCAAAGGTTCAGGGTATTGGGGTTGGAAAAATCCCGCCTGATACGGCCGACAAACACCTCATTGTGGTCGTGCGCGTTCAGGGGCATGGGGTATTCCAGTTTTTGTGGGTCGTCTTGCACGATAACACCCGGGGTATTCCTTAAAACGTTCCGTACTTCATCCAGGTCAAAATCCTTTTCAAATTCAATGTTCACGGATTCTGAGTGACCCCCCACTACCGGTACGCGTACCGCGGTGGCAGTGACACGCAGGTCTGGCAGGTTCATGATCTTGCGCGATTCATATACCACCTTCCATTCCTCCTTGGTATAGCCGCTTTCGGCAAAAACATCACACTGGGGGATACAGTTTTTATCAATGGTATAGGGATAGATGGCATCCACATCGTCACCGTTTCGCTCGGCTTCCATTTGCGCTACGGCTTTGGCACCCGTGCCGGTGATGGATTGATAGGTGGAAACTACCACGCGTTTTAGGCCATATAATTTGTGCAGCGGGTTCAGCACCATTACTAGTTGTATGGTGGAGCAGTTGGGGTTGGCGATGATCTTGTCGTCTGGGGTAAGCTCGTTGGCATTGATCTCTGGCACTACCAGTTTGGTGTTCTTGTTCATCCGCCAGGCTGAGGAATTGTCAATGACCGGGATACCTGCCTCGGCAAATTTGGGGGCCCATTCCAGGGACACGCTCCCGCCTGCCGAAAAAAGGGCGGCATCCGGTTTCAAATCCAGTACCTGCTGCACGGTTCGCACGGTCCAGTCACGGTTCTTAAAGAAGAGTTTGTGCCCCGCTGATTTCTCTGAAGCAGCAGGCAATAATTCATCTATCTCAAGATCAGACTCTTCTAACAATTCAAGCATTTTGCGGCCCACCAATCCGGTGGCGCCCACGATGGCTAATCTCATTTCAATAAAAAGTTTATACAAAATTACGGCTAATCTGTCTAAGAGCCTGTCTAAATTTTGTTCTTTTGAGAATTTTGGGTTGGTTTTTGTGCCAGCCAAGGCGCGGTTTGAGGACGTAGCAAGCAGCTACGTTCTAAAAACGGCAACGCAGTATGGCGCAAAAAACATTAAAATGAACAACTATAATAAATTTTAGACAGGCTCTACATCAGTTCCAATCCCTAATTTTGGCCACGAATTTCATCCATGGACAAAAACATCAAACCGTACCTGATAGGCATCGCCGGCGGCAGTGCCAGTGGAAAGACTTTGTTCCTGAAGAAGATCAGGGAGCAGTTTGGTGTGGATGAGGTCTGTATCATATCCCAAGACAACTATTACCGCCCAGCGCAGAACCAAAAGGTAGATGAAAACGGGGTCATCAATTTCGACCTGCCCGAAGGTGTGGACGAGGCCAGGTTTTTAAAGGATATTGATACACTGACCCAAAACAACACCGTGCAATATGAGGAATACACCTTCAACCAGCCGGGGGTGAAAGGCAAGATGATCGTATTGGAGCCTGCCCCCGTGATCATGGTGGAAGGCCTTTTTTTGTTCCATTTCACCGGAGTGAAAAACCGCTTGGACCTGAAAGTATTCATGGATGCCCGGGAAGACCTGAAACTGGCGCGCCGCATTGCCCGGGATGTGGCAGAGCGCGGCTTGGATGAAGATACTGTCCTCTACCAATGGTACAACCATGCCATCCCATCCTTCAATGAGCACCTGCTCCGCTACCGGGATGAAGCCGATATCATCATCACCAACAATGTTTCCTTTGACAAAGGGTTCGAGGTAATGCGAAACCATGTGATACGGGTCTTGAGTCATGGGTCTTGAGTCGTGGGTCGTGAGTCGTCGGTCTTGGGTCTTGGGTCATGAGTAGTTGGTCGACCGAAGGTCAGGCGTGCTTGGCCCCGATACAGACAAACTCCGATAAAATGGACGGTATGGCCATCCCTATCCCCGAAAGTTGAAACCGTGAGCGAAAAAACGCTGAATAAGGGTTCATGAGGGCTTCGTCGAACTTTCGCTTGGTTAAAGAAACGAAGGAATCATCCATGCGCCATACTCTTTAAAAAGCAAGTTCGACGAAGCTAATTGCCGCCCTTCGACCCCTTCGAAAAGCCCTTCGACAGGCTCAGGGACCGTGATTTGCCTTCCATTTTAGCTTCGTCGAACTGCACGGAAACAATATTTTTGCCGGCATGTAACCTTGTTTCTATGAGCTAAGCGAAAGTTCGACGAAGCGCTGGGACAACTTTCTGCTTTCTCATCAGTTGCGCGATTTTGGGGATTTCGACAGGCTCAACTACCGAGGAATAGTGCTAGAGGAACGTCTTTGATGGATCACCTCATCTTCACATCCAATGCATCCCTGAGCCCATTGCCCAGCAGGTTGAATGCCAATACCAGGAACATAATGGCCAACCCAGGCAAAATGGCCAGATATGCGGCATTGAGCACGATATAGCCATAATGGTCATTGATCATCACCCCCCAGGAAGGCATGGGCGGCTGCACCCCAAGCCCAAGAAAGCTTAGCCCCGCTTCCAAGAGGATGGCAGAAGCGAAGTTGGCGGCAGCGATTACCAGTACTGGGCCAAAAATATTGGGAAGTATGTGTCTTATTATGATCCGTGAACTTTTGAAACCCAGTGCCCGGCCCGCAGTGACGTAATCCAGTTCCCGCGCGGCGAGGATCTGCCCACGTACCATACGCGATACCTCCACCCACATAGTGAGGCCCACTGCAACAAATACCTGCCAAAACCCGCGCCCAAGCACCAAGGATACAGCCATCACCAGCAAAAACGTGGGGATGGCCCATACCACGTTCATCAACCAAAGGATCACGCTATCTGCCCAACCCCTGAAAAATCCTGCTACCGCACCAAGAAAGACCCCAATGATCAGCGATATGACTACTGAAATAAGGCCAACGGCAAAGGATATCCGGGTACCCAATAGCAGGCGGCTCAGCATGTCTCGCCCATATCTATCAGTGCCCAGCCAATAGGTGCGTTGTATGATTTTGACTTCTGCGGAAGGATACGTTTCTTCTTTGCCACCCCCAGCAGGGACCACAAATATGTTTGGCCCATCAGTACGGTATTGCTGGATGGGTTTTTCATCAAATGAAGATACCTGTCCCGAAAAGAGAAAAGAGATAGCATTGGACCTGGCGGGTTGTTCTTTTTTTTGGATTTGGAGGATGAGTGCCTTGCTCATGGGGGGCAGCAGTTCCAGTTCCAGGTTCTGGTTGTTGGCATTTGGGGTATGGTCGGGCAAAAACGCATATCCGCCCAGGCCGATGACCATGCAGATAAAGACAAAAATCAAGCTGAAAAAAGCGGTCCGGTTTTTTTTCAGCCGTTGCCAGGCATAGTAGGAGGGAGATTTGCCTTGTATTTCCTTCCCTTTTGCCATAGCATTAGCGGGTGTTGTGTGCCAATAGCCCGTCCTTGGTGATCAGGTAGCTATAGGCCCTCATGTTATCAGTATCATAAATAAAGCTGCGCACATGGGTGGAAAGTTTGGCATCCCATTTCATGGCCGATACGTATTTATGGGTAATGAGAAATTTAAGGCTGTCTGCCACAATGTTTTCAGGGTAGTGTACCTCTTCCAGTATCTTATCAAAAGGCTCGATAAAATATACCGCATTTAAAATATCAAATTCTATATCGCCCAGGTCTCGCATGTTCTATGATTAGTGATTGCTCCGTTTATTTCCAACATAACTCAATGGCATCTCTAAAAACCCACCATTTGCCTTCTCCAAATGGAGTTCGGACGCGTGAGCGTTCGAATGGCCTTTTTAAGGATGAGGTTTTTAGAGATGCCTACACATTATTTCACCTTCCGCCCCTTCCACTCGTACGTGCCAAAATTACCATAAATACCAATATACAGCACGTAGAAGATATATAGGAAAGCAGCAGGAATATATTGCGCCAAGAGGTTTTGCTGGCCGAAGAACCGGGTTATCTTATAGAGAAACGAAAATTCCGAAAGGGTTTTCATCCCGAAAGCCAGGCAAAAAACAACCAGGTACCCGGTATTGAAAAAACTTCCTGCCAGGCATATCAACAAACAAGCATGGAACAGGTAAGCCCCCACCAGGATGGCCGTGATGTTTTTGTTTTCATATTTCCGGCTCTTGCTCACCCAGCGTTTGCGCTGCTGTATGAATTGGGGCATGTTTGTAGCAGGCAGGGTCCAAGCTACGGCTTCGGTGTTTTTCAGGAACTGCACCTTGCCCGGCCAGCGTGCATGTATTTTGTGCATGAGGAATTCGTCATCACCGCTAGCTATATCGTCATTGCCAGTATAGCCGCCTACTTCATCAAAAGCCTCTTTTTTGAAAATCAGGTTGGCCCCGTTGCACATATTGGGCGATCCTTGGGCCATGGACGCAGCGCCGATCCCTACCAGACCTGAAAATTCCAAAGCCTGGACTTTTTCGAAGAAATTCTTGGGTTGCCGGAAGGCCACGGGTGCAGAAACCATAACGGGGGCGTTTATTTGGATGAAAGCATCTATGGCTGCCAGCCAATCTTTCCCACGCCTGCAGTCGGCATCGCTGGTTATGATCCAATCATGTTTGCTGTGGCCGATGCCAGCCGTCAGCCCCGCTTTTTTGAAGGAGTTCCGCTCATTGGTGGCCATTTCACCCATTTTCAACAAGCGAATGGTGTATTCGGGATGCTCCGCAATGATTTTTTCTACTTGGTTCACGGTCCCATCCTCCGAAAAATCATCAACTACAATAATTTCAAAATGTTCTTTGGGGAAACCTTGGCCTATGATATCCATCAGGCAGCCCTCGATATTGCTCTCTTCGTTGCGCGCAGGGACAAGGATTGAATAGGATTGCTTTGGCCCATTGGTTTTTGAATGATTAAAATAGGCAAGCATCAGCCATCCAACCCGAAAATATAGCATCAGGCAAGCATACAGCACTGCCAAAACAATGGTAATAAAGGAAATGAAATAGAACATCAGGCAGCCCTGAACCTTTTTTGCGTCCGTGCCAATCCCAATACTGCCGCCCCAACCATGGCAGGCAATAACAGGTTGATGAGCCATATCCCATAAGAAGCAGCCAACAAGGCAGTAACATTAGAGGAATGGCCCGCAAAAATGAAACCCGTTGCGGCACCGCGCACCATCAGTTCGGTGATGCCCGCAGTAGGATAGATGGTCTGTACCAGGTACATGAGGAAAATGAGGAGCATGGCTTCGATAAAAGGGATATGTATGCCAAAAAACACCATCAACAAATAAAACTGTACCGAGAATACAAAATATCGGAGCAAGGAATAAGCAAATATCCTTTCGAGCTCGGGCCGGTTGTACAGCCGATAGACTTTCAGGTATTTGCGCAGGGGGCGTGCCCATTTCCGTGCCGGGATCATGCCACGCAACGAGCGGATATTGAAGTAGAAAAACAGCGTGAACCCGATAAACAGGATTGCTGCCACCACTGAGGCGAAGCTGATAATGAAAGGGAAATGGAAGGTTTTCTCATAATAGATAAACCCAACCGTACCCATGATAAGCGTGACCACCAATTGCGCGATACTGCCCACAAAAGTGGCGAATATGCCGCGCACCCTTTTCCCATGCTCCAAAAACAGCACCCGGCCCATATATTCCCCTACCCGGTTGGGCATCACCAGGCTCACGGTAGTGCCAGAAAATATGGCTTTGAAGGAGGTGTAAAAACTGATGTCAGCCAGTTTTTTGATGAGGAATTGCCATTTCAATGCCTCAATGCCCCAGTTCACAAAAACCAATGTGATGCAGAAAGAAAGCAGCCATACCGAGGCTGGGTTTTGCAGAATGGAATGAGCCAATGCTATGATATCCGCAAATCGGGCGTTTCGGATGACATGGGCATAGAGATACCAACCTGAGAACAGTATAAAGCCCCACTTTATGATAAAAAGCGCGGTTTTTTGGGTAAAAATTTTGCCAAACCATTCCTTCCAACCCTGGTGTATGGTTGAAGAAGCAATACCGGTATTTTTGAAATCGTGGCCCATGTGGTACATAAGAGCATCAAAAATACGTACTTTGTTCCATAATGCCCGAAATAATGAACAACAGGCCATCCGGTAGGTTCCTGGTCACTGATCTGGTGCCCCCGGGTTGCATCGAAACATTGGAAGGGCTCGGGTTTGCGGTAAACCATATCGAGGACCTGAGCAACGAGCAACTGAAAGGCATGATTGGTGATTATACCGGGCTGGTGGTGCGCACCTCCCTCACCATGGATGCCGAAATGATAGACAGGGCGTTGCAATTGAAATATATCCTGCGGCCGGGTTCG
>Ga0206900_1149_pt1 | contig 16657 bp, 18 predicted proteins | sample Alteio_BWOrgHeat_46_FD_153235 | JGI IMG/M metagenome (GOLD analysis project Ga0206900, IMG submission 153235) | Enriched cells from forest soil in Barre Woods Harvard Forest LTER site, Petersham, Massachusetts, United States -... | ecosystem: Environmental > Terrestrial > Soil > Temperate forest >... | reverse complement strand
TTGTTAAATCATCACCGGTTGCATCTTCTATTACTGTGAGAGCATTTTCTAAAGACTTATAGGCTTCCGATAAATTTTGTTTTTTCATTTTCTTGGTTATCTTCTTAAAACAAAAATAAGCCTAATATCAAACAAAACTCCAAACTTGGGGCGCATTAATCAAAAAGTTGTCCACACAATGTTCATTTACAGAGCCAGGACAATATGGTTTCAGTATCTCTTCGTATGGGATATTTGCGAAATGATGGGCTTTTTGACAGTGGGTCTCTGCTTTATTTGTCGTAATGAAAGGCTATAACCTCGAAAAAGACCTGCTTTTGAGAATCTTGCTGTAAACAAAAGAGATAACTAAATGAAGACTCCCCATGTTGTCCAGTCGCTTTAATGAAACACGGATGGGACTGTATTCCTGATTGTATAGTAGACAGCACATTTGAAAAATCCCTATTTGTTACGAATAATAACAGCGCAACCTTTGAATCTCTCCAAGTCAGATAGCCATCAAATAGCTGTGATATTGCGTTTAAGAATTCGGAAACCCCATGCCAGAATTTGCATTCAGCAACAAATAGATTCGTTCCATCGTTGGCATACTTTAATAAAATATCAGTCTTACCGGCTCTGTTAAACGTCTCTCCGGTAGCAGTGGTTGCATTATATCTGGTTTCAAGAATAAAAAGAAATTGATCTCGCAAGCCTTCTTCATCTTTTCCTTTATATAGCGCCGGTTTCCTTTCCATACTCTTCCCCGCGTCATAAATAACCTTGAGTACATCAATGTACATCTCATTTGCCATGGTTGGCACCGAAGTAATTTCTTTTTTTGAGTCAACCTTCGGCTGAGGAATGATTTTCTTTTGAACTGTTGGCGCAGTAAAAACGGATGCAGTTCCTTTGTCTATAGGTATATTGATCGCAGCAAAGAAGTCATTTTGCTTAACATATTTGTTCTTGACCATTTGAAAATGATTGCTTGCAAAATTCCGCAATGAGGCATTCCATTGGAATGCCCAATGATTGGCATTCTCTAAATTCGCAAATGCGTGGTCTCTGTAGATTCCCTTTGATCTATTAAATTCTTCAGGATCCATTTTGTCTAATCGGAATGTATATGAAACGGTCTTCTCCAGGTCATTGACTAAAATATCAGTCGACTTTATTATGTACGTGATGGGATGGATTTTAAAGATAACAGATGATCCCGAGAATGGAAAAGTAACAGTGAAAGCGTATATCTCTTTAAAATAGGTTTCATGACGATCAGATCTCTGTTCCTGAAGAATTTGTGATGTAACGGTTTCGTGTTGAAATTCGATTTCGAGTATTTCCAAGGCGTATTTTTCAACAAGGTAGTCCACATATGTTTGTTCATCTACTCCCAAAATATATTCCTTAGGTTTTGCGTCAATCTCATTCTTCATCTCTCCAATCTTGTTGGAAGAGTAAACATCATATCTAATATTATTGAATGCTCTAAATGCTGAAGACATATTTCGTGGCCTACCTTTACTACGGCTCGCAACACAAAGATATTACCTTTTGAAATACAGTTGCGCAGAGAGGTGCTGCTATTTAACATAATGTCCTTATGTAACCAGGGTGACAACCCCGAAGCGTAGCGGAGTCCGCAGGATTGCTTACATAAGGGCACATTATGTTAATATAGCGGGGATGTCACATACTTTGGCACAAACGGCACGGCGGGGCTTTTGGGTGCCGTGTCTTTTTGCAGTGTGCGCTAAAAACAGTCTGTATCGTGAGCTGTCCACGCAGTGGGTGCGAAACGAGACAGTCTGTTTGGCAGATAAGCACAGCATTGCTTTTTGAACGGATCGGAACAGAGTGGAGTAGTGAAAAAGGCAATGGGGTGCGGCGGGCCGGGAGGCAAAAAGTGTGACAAAGTATGGGACATGAAGGGCTGGATGCGGGGAGTGTGGCAAAAAGACGGGAAAGCCAGAGGGACGAAGGCGATGTATTTTTGTCCCACGGTGATTATGCAATAATAATATAATCAATAGTTTGAATAGATAATTCAGCCACTTATAAAAATGTGGCCATATTTACTCATGAAATTTGCAATCGGTACTTTTTTAAATTTATGTTTTCCCGTCTGATACCATAAATAGTCTTCACCGATGTCGTAAAAAATGGGCATTAAAGCCACATTCCAGCTGTTACGGCGATATTTCCACCCTGCACTATAATAGCCCTTATTCACCGTCATTATTTGTGATCGAGAATTTTTGTGTTTTAGCACAATCTCAGCTTTAGATGCTGTTAACTCCTTTTCCATGCGAATCATGAATTTTGCCTTATTTCGTTTCAAAGCCCCAGCTTGTGCTGTTAAGTTATTTAGCACTTTCATAAGTTCTTGAATATCAAACTCCAATTCGGAAATAATAAACTCTAGTTCCTGAAGGATTTGATAAGAGAGTTGCTCTTTCAATTCAGATAGTATTTCATTAAGGCTAAGTAGCTTGTTTTTACCAGTATCTTGCTTTTCCTTAAGTCGGTCAATTTTATCGGTTGGATCTATCGCAAAGTCATAATGCGATTCCTTGTAATCATAGTTTAAGAAGTCACTCTCGGATTTAAAGTCAACACATTGTAAGAAAAATGTCTTTCTGCTCTCTTTAAGGATAGCCCGTGCTTTTTGATATGCTAGTTTTGGAATATCTTTATACGGAATAAGTCGGAATTCTTTTCCCTCAATTGTAATGGGTTCCATATTTAAGACTGAAAGCATTGTTTGCTCTGCTGCTTTTATTTCACGATCAGCCTCAGTGATTTGGTTTTGAATCTCTTTTAACTGCTGCTTTAACGAATTATCAAGTTTCTGCCTTATGACATTTACAGTGTCTGCGAAATAATATTCGGTGGACAAAGTATTAATGACCTTTTGACTGAAATCAGTTTTATTCAAGCAGTTCTCTTCTAAAGTTTCCATTTTCTCTTTTAAACGACTCAACTCATTTGATTTGGATATTGATGCCGATTCAATGTTCTTAATCTGCTTATCATATGACTCAAGTTCATCTTTGTATTCCGTGTCTAAAGTCCTTAATTCTAATAAGTATTCATTTTCTTCTTCCCTTAATTTTGAGGTTACTGTACTCCGAGTTTTAAAATTATCTTTAAAAGTGTCCGCATTAATGACCCAGATCATCTTTTCGTAAAATTCTTCACGTTCTCTTATTGTAGCAGTAGAAATCGGTGAATTCTGGAATTCAATAACAACTCCTTTTGCAGTTTTTACGTCAGCAATATGCTTCTTGTCATATATTTCTATGACAACTTCTTGCCATTCCTGAGGAAATTTCGCTTTCCATCTCCGATGCCAGTCAGTTTCATGCTCTTTCCATGGATCGCAGTTCCTATCTTGATAATGCTGCCAGTGCCATACATAAATTTCCCCGCATTTGCCAATAACCTGGCCATTACAAAGTGGGCAAATTGCTCTTTGGCCTGAAAAGCTAGGCCTAATTTTTCTGTTATTTTGATCCAAGCTAAATTGCATTGCCTCAACTGTCCTTAACTACCACATTGTCTACTAATTAAACCACAAGAGGGTTACAACGTAGTTTTGGGCATAGTAACATTGTTCATTTAAGATTCTATCAGCTCGTGCATCTAGTTCATTCGGTAAAAACCATATTTCCGGCGTAGTGAGACTAATATCTGTCAAAGCCTCATTCAATATTTGTCCTTGTAACACCCTTGCCCCTTCGGGTAACGATTCTTGTCTTTTGAAGTTGAACTTCCATTTTGGAAAATCATTGCTCGATGCAAACCACTGCACCTTGCCATTCTTTGAGACGACTGCGAAAATTTCATGGGTTCCTACATCAGCAAACCGAATTAGACTTGATGGAAGGCTAACATTAAAAGATTCAGATAAACTGATGATTGTTTTCAAACTGAATTTTTTAGTATGCGGGGCTTTTTTAAACTTTCCTGATGGCATCAATAAACAGCCTGCAAAATAGTTGGCTTCCTCTTCAATGATAGAAGTTGTGTTTAAATTGTTAAATGAAGCATGCGGTTTAAGAATCCCATATTTCAGGCCTAATCTATGCTGGTCAATAAAATAGTGGGCTAGCTCATGGGCAAACGTAAACCTCCCCCTTTTAGACTCTTCTGTATTTCCTGAATCAGTATTTATATGAATATGAAAATCTTGGCTATCATAGACTAGCATGCCATCGAATGCATCCTCGTAGTTGTCATAGTAATACGGCACTCCTTCAAATCTAGCAATCTTTCTGAGCTCTGTGATATTACCTATACAGAAGTCTTCAGCTATAAACTCAGCTAAATTTTTAAGATTTGCTTTCCTCTGTTCCAGGATCATTATTGTGATTCTCTTGGTTCATCTTAATCTTGTTCAATATGTGTTCTGGCATAGCTTTTCCGTTTCTGGCAGCCATTCGGTACATAGTGAAATCTGCTATATTTATTTCACTTGGCAGAGGAATCACCCCAGAGCTCACAAAAGTCCCATCTATAATTTTATCTGGATCTATTTCCTTCCCTGTAAGGCCAAAATCTGTATCTCCATATAATTCCTCGAACCGTTTAAGTTCAGATTCATTACGCGGAAAAAGAAAGCCGGTGGAAGCCAGCCACTCGGTTATGTTCTCCGGGCTAATATGCTTTTTATTTGTTGCCATATAATCTCAGATAGGTATCAACGGTTTCAAATGCTTCTTTCTTATACACCCTGATTGAACTCTGTGTCAAATCAAGTTCGTCGCGAAGTTTTTTTAATAGATGACGTGGTAGTTTGTAGCCGTCTTTTATTTCTGATTCGTATTGTTTGTAGGTTAAATATATAATTTTGTGCTTATTGGATAGTCGGTTTAGAGCGGCATTGATAATATCGAAGCCTTTTTGTAGCTCTTTTCGTCTATTAGCATGAAAGTTGCCCAAATCTGGAAAGTCTACCACTATATCCTCATCACCAGAAAAGGGGTTGCTGTTATTTTCCTCTTTCTTATGGTCCACAAGACAATTCCGAGCAATCCCAAAAAGGTAAAAGAGAATGGCCTTCTCGGGATCTTCTTGATTTGATTTAGTTGGATCATATTTCGCGAACTTCCAAACCCTATCAAAAGTTCTATACCCTATTTCGGTTGCCACTTGGTTATCATACCCCCAGTTTTTGCATAAGGGAATAATCTTTTCCATCAATTGCACTTGATACCGGAATGTGAAAACTCGGAATGCCTCCTTGGCCAACTCGCTATAATCTGGGATGTTTCTATCCTTGATGAAAGCTAGCAAAGTTTCTGCGGGCTCTCCGCTCAAATCCGGAATTGACATTGTATCAGGCATTCTGTAATTACTACTTAAAACCGTTATCACGGTTTTGGTAGTATAGGTGTAACAAATTTACAACAATATGAAACAACAAGATTCGGAAATGCCAGGAGAAAATCTTGGCAGCCATACGCTGTCATTCAGTGTTAATGGCGAAAAATTTGAACACCATCGCCAGTATATAAGCGGGGCGGAAATTCGCAAAACTGGAAATGTGCCAGATTCGGAACATATCTACCTTGAGGTTAAAGAGCCTTGGGAAGACGAACCTGTTCCAGATGAAAAAGAGATTGACCTCGCCCGCCCTGGCCAGGAGCACTTTTATTCGCATCCTAAGGAAGTAAAAATCTTCGTAGAGGGGAAGCCACACCCATGGGATAAACCAAAAATTAGCTTTGAAGAGGTTATCATTTTGGCATATGGGAAGTATATAGATAAACCAACAATGACATATACTGTCGCTTACGAGGATGGCCCAAAGCAAAACCCTGAAGATTCCTTATACAAAGAGCAAAAAGTGTTTGTCAAAAACAAAATGATCTTCCATGCAACAGCAGCTGATAAATCATAGTGACGACTTGCAGCGCCTGGTACAAGAAGGTTACGACATTGAGGTGTCTGGCGGATATTTGTTAGTCCGCCGAATACCCTATGTTACCGTTTCCTCCACAGTTGATTTAGGGACGCTAGTATGCATATTGACCCTGACTGGTCCGAACACTATCGCTCCGCCAGCTGATCATACTATTTATTTCAGGGGTCAAACCCCCTGCGATAAAGATGGCAATCCATTGGAAGCCATTATAAACAATAGCGACAGGAAACAACTAACAAGCGAAATTGACGTTGATCACTATTTCTCGAGTAAGCCAATCAATGGCAACTATCCATCATACTTTGAGAAAATTAGAACATATGCGGAAGTGTTGAGTGTCCAAGCCAAGATGATAGATTCTACCGTTACAGTGAAGCCGTTAAAAAATTCCAAAACATTACAATGAGTAACAATTTTAAGTACCCAGACACTAATTCTTCCCGGGGCAAAATAGAATTCTTGAATAGAAAATTTGAAGGTCAAAAAATTGCAATCATCGGTTTAGGTGGTACAGGGTCCTACATCCTTGATCTGGTTGCCAAAACAGATGTATCAGAGATACATTTATTTGATTATGACATTTTTCAATTGCATAATGCTTTTAGGTCGCCAGGTGCGCCAGATGGTGAATTGCTGGATAAAGGCATTAAAAAGGTCGACTACTTTCATGAGATTTACTCAAGAATGCACAATTACATAGTTCCTCATGATACAAAGATTACTAGTGATAATCTGCATGTTTTGTCCGGTTTTTCTTTTGTTTTCATCAGCGTTGATAAAAATGAAGCCCGGCATACCATAGCACATGGGTTAGTAGGGATGGCAATCCCATTTGCGGATACTGGCTTGGGCCTCAAAATGGTTAACGATGCCCTCATAGGTACCATTAGGGTTACTACCGCCTCAAAAGAAAAAAACGACCACCTGGTATCAAGGTTTGGTTCCGATGAATTTGAAGAAAACGAATACTCCACTAACGTTCAAATTGCTGAATTGAATTGCTATGCCGCAGTTCTCGCAGTACTGAAATGGAAAAAGTTACTTGGGTTTTATCAAGATTTTAAATCAGAGTACAATACCCTATACTTCATAAACACCAACAAGCTTTTAAATGAAGACCATTCAGCATAAGTTTGTAGAGTTTATCCCGGACCTTTTAGATCAAGGTGTTCTTTATATTACTGTTGAATACAAAACTGCAGTGCACCTTTGTATTTGCGGTTGCGGCAACAAAGTAATAACACCACTGCATCCTGCATTTTGGCAACTTACTTTTGACGGGAAGACCGTATCTTTATACCCATCAATCGGAAATTGGAGTTTCGAGTGCCAGTCACATTATTGGATAACAAAAAATCAAGTACATATTGCAAGAAAGTGGACTGAAAGGGAAATCGAACACAATCGAAAAAAGAAGTCAAAATAACCATAAAATTATCAATATGAATCAGAAAGAAAGCAAACAGCTACTCATCGTAGTTTTAATTCTCTTCATAGCAGGGGGCTTGTTCTCATGGCTGCTATACCAGTCGCATAAAGAAGAACTCGAAAGCCTAAAAATGAAGCAAGATGAAAACAGTAAAAAGGATTTGATGATGTCTCAAGCACACGAAAAACTCGAATCTGATGTGTATCAACTTGGATATGTCGTTTTACAACATAACGAATTCTTGAACAATGTTGGTAACCAATCACAAACTGAAGCAGAACGCAACCCTATTGGGTATAAACAGAATTCAAACAATTAGATTAAGATAGTGCGTTCGTAATTATCTATAGGAGGTACAAAATTGGTTGCTCCGGAATATGCCAACCAGGAAAAATTGGCAGGTTCTGATTAGGTATTAAAACCCTACTACAGCATCCAGTGCCTCATCAGCATCCTTATGTATAAAGTTCCGTTGGTAGCCAATGGTTGTAGTAATAGAGCTGTGCCGATAAAGCTTTTGAAGCATCTGCACCGGAATCCTGTCGCCTGAGATGTTGCCGAAGCTATGCCTGGCAATGTGCATTGTGACCTTCTTCTCTATGCCCGCCACTACTGCGACCCGTTTCAGGTACTTATCCAATTGCTTCACAGCATATGAAATCTTCCGTTGTACTTCGTACTTGTTATTAAGGCTATCCATCACCTCCAGTTCAGGAAAGACCAAATCATGCTTTGCTTCTCTACCTTTATATATATGCAGAATCTTCAATGCCTTGTCAGGGATTTTCAAAGAGCCGCCTTTGGCATTCTTGCCCATCATGTAATGGAGGCGGTCGTCTTGAAAGTCGGACCACTTTAATCTGAGCACATCCGAAACCCGAACACCTGCGAAATAGAAAGAAAACAGCCACAGGTTGCGAGCATGGCTAAGTTGGGACCCTGACTCAAGCTCCAGTTCTTCAAGTTTCTTGATTTCCTCTGCAGTCAGCCCCAGCTTGGTTGAATCGGGGAACCTGATCTTTATGCCATCATGGCCGAATGGGTAGTACTTGGCATCAACCAAATGGTCCTTGATTGCCCGGTTAAAAACAGTGCGTATAATGATAAGGTGATTCACGACTGTCCGCTCTGAGATATCCTTGTCGGCCTTTCCCTTCTGCTTTATTTTCCTTTTGTCACGGAGGTACGATTGATATCGTTGGAGCAGGGTAGGAGTGATATCCTCAAAGCTGATGTCCTCGCCTTTCAAGAAATCCCGAAAGTGCACAACCCTGGGAACCTCCGCGTTATAGCTATTGTAGTTGCCGTTCTGCTTCAGATTGCCTAAATAGATTTCCGCCTGCTTGAAGAAGGTATTGCCGGAAACGCTTTTCAAGCCTTCCTTAACCTTTTTGGAAGATATGCCTTTCTTCTTAGTTTCCATTTCCAGCAGCCTATCGCTTGCCTCTGCCAGTTTTTGGATCAGCAGGTTGTTCAGCCGTTTAGAGTTCGGATGAGACTTTTTCACCTGCTGGTTCTTGGAATCCCATTGAGATTCGTCCAGCTTATGGCCTATATATATGTATGATGACCGCCTGTCTTTGGTAATGCGGATGGTCAAGGCATGAGGCCCATCGGGGCTTTCTTTCTTTTTAAAGAGAAAAACTTTAACTGACATTTTTGCAACTCGCTGATTGGTATATGCAAAGATACGCAATCAGGTAAAACAATGGTAAAACATTTAGAGAATTTTCACGGTTTTACACGGAGTCATGAGAACCAGAAAAGGCCTTGAATTACTATTTAAGGCCACGTGAGGCTAAGTGGTTCACTATGCGTAGAGTTCATAACCCTGAGGTCACGAGTTCAAATCTCGTCCTCGCTACAGAATAAAAAGCCCCTTCTTTGCATAAGAAGGGGCTTTTTATATGAATAATGTCTATCTTCTCTTTTGCATCATTGCCTCGAGTTTGGCGTATATATCAGTTTGGTTATATATTCCTGTAAATGCAGAGGAACCCGGCCCCATTGCAAATATAGGGGCAAGGCATGCCGTGGGGGTTTTGGCGTTCCAGCTCACATCCGGATCGTTCTTTTTGTTGCTTTTAGTATCTTTTATGGTCAGTCCCCCAGCCTCAAAATTGCCTAAGACAATGATCAAGGTTTCTCCCCCTGCTTGTTGATACAGGGCCGATACAGCTTTGTCAAGGTCGAGCATTTCTTCGGTAAGGTATTGGGTATTGTTCAAGGTGTCGGCTTCTTCTATTTTTGTATCGTTCACTACCAATACATACCCGTCGGGGTTGTTCATGATCCTTGCCGTGTTGACGAGGGATTTGGTCAAAAAGTCTTTCCGTTCTGAGGCACTGAACAAACTGTTTTTTGCCACTATCGCCAAGGTTTTTGGGATCATGATATCGCCCACCTTGTTCAGGTTGTTTTCCAGCTTATAGCCTTTTAATGAAAATTCGGTCAGCAAGCTCCGCCCGTCATATCGCCGGTCAAAATACCGGCTCCCGCCACCCATGAGCATATTGAAACCAGATGTGAGATAATCCAAGGCCAATGCCTCATCATCCTTGCCATAAGGCTTATCCAACAAAAAGAATTTCGGTGTTTCGCCAGTTACCGTTCCAGTGGTGATCAAACCAGTGGTCATTTTTTTTTCTTTTGCCCAATCAAATAGGGTTTTGGTAGGTGTTGAAGCGGGATTGGTGGCAGCGTTCCTGGCCGTGAGGTTGGTGGCGACAGCATTTGCCGTGCAAGAATCGTCAGGTATGCCAGATTTTCCTGCAAAGGGCTGAACCAGCCCCATCACGGGGAACCTGGAAAAAGAAAGCGGCGCCCCTTTCTTGATGGAAGCTGCGGTGATCTGGTTGGTTCCCATTCCGTTTGCCATGATTATGATGATATTGCGCGGAATGTCTTTTGGCGGGACAAAATCTGGGTGTTGGCCAAAAACCGGGATGGATGCAACGACCATAAAGGCGCACAAAAAATCCTCTTTTTTCATATTTTACAGTTTATCAATTATATAAGACGATAACATTTGCCGGGCAATGCTTGGATAAGCCCTTTGAACTCCATATCCAACAACAAGACGGAAATTTCGGATGATCCGTAGCCCAGAGTATTGGACAAATGATCTATTTCGGTTTTATCTTTTTCTTTCAATAGGTTCACAATCGCCATTTGTTGTTCGGCGAGGCCCTCGTATTTGTTCTTCACAAAAGCTGGTTTTTCTACCCCTTTTTGCCAACCGAGATAGTACACAAGATCTTCTGCATTTTCTATCAGGTAGGCCTTGTTCACTTTTATGAGATGGTTGCAGCCCGTAGAATATTCATCTCCGGCACGGCCTGGGTAGGCAAAAACTTCACGGTCATAAGAACTGGCTATTTCAGCGGTAATAAGCGCACCGCCAAACCTTGTGGTTTCTACCAGCACCAATCCGTCAATCATCCCAGCCACGATCCGGTTCCTCGCCGGGAAATGTTCCCTGTCCGGTCCTATCCCGGATGTATATTCAGTGAGCAATCCTCCGTTTGATACCATTTTCACGGCAATAGAACGGTGTACGGCAGGATATATTTTATCCAGGCCATGTCCGAGGACCCCTACCGTTGTGATGCCATTGTGCACGCAGGCTTTATGGGCAGTATAATCAATGCCGTAGGCCAGCCCACTTATGATCACCGGGTTATAGGGTGCCAGGTCTTGGACCAGTTTTTCGCAGGCCGCCTTTCCATAATCTGTCGCTTTGCGCGTGCCCACTATCCCGATCACACGGCCCTGGTTCAGGTTTGCATTCCCTTTGTAGAAAAGCAAAACGGGGGCGTCGACTATTTCTTTCAACCGGGCAGGATAATCCTCTTCCAGAAAATACAAGGGCTTAATCTGATGCTTTTCAATAAAGGAAACTTCTGCTTCGGCCTTGTCAAAATCTTTGAAATTCAATATGTTGCCCGCTATTTTTTCACCCACGCCTGGTATTTTCAGGAGATGGTTTTTCTTTTGGGTAAAAACGGCTTTGGGGCTGCCACAATAAGCAATCAGGTTTTTGGCAAGCACATTGCCTACATTCGGAACTTGTAATAGAGATAGAACATATTTCAGGTTTTCTGTCTGCATTCGAAATAATTGGTAACTTTCACCTCAATAATTAGAGCGAATATGCTGATTTTTTCGAGAGGCTTTCTTCTTCTGGCTTTCATTTTTTTCGTCTCTTTTTCAGCCTCTGCGCAGTATGCTTTATATCAGGGCATTGTAACAGACATCAATCACAAGCCTTTGTTCGGTGTTGCGGTTTCGGCAGGGGAAGGCTTAGGTTCTTCTACTGATGCAAACGGAATGTTCTCCACAAAGATCATTTACCCTAGCAAAGTGAAATTTAATTACTTGGGATACAAACCCATTGAAAAATACCTGGACAAGGAGATTGTGGGCATGGATACCATAGTGATGATAGAAGAGGCCCAAAACCTGAACGAAGTGGTGGTAACCGCCAATAAACGCGGACAGAACATCAATGAGGTAAGCCAGACAATGGAGGTGATCCACCAGGATTTTTTGATAGAAAGCCAGACTGTTGAAGTACAAAAGGCCTTGGAAAAAATACCCGGGATCGTCGTGCAAAAAGATGAAGTATCCATCCGTGGGGCAAGTGGCTTCAGTTATGGAGCCGGTAGCCGTGTAATGGTAATGGTGGACGATATGCCTATGCTGAGCGCGGATGCATCGGATCCTAAGTGGAATTATTATCCCGTTGAAAACATCAACAAAATAGAAGTATTGAAAGGGGCAGCTTCTGCCCTGTATGGCTCGGCTGCCATGGAAGGGATCATCAACCTGAGAACTGCGGTTGCAGCCGATACCCCATACACGATGATAAAGGCGTATGGAGGTTTCTATGACCATCCATTGAAAAAAGATACGGGGTTCTGGGCCAAGCAGAAGAAACCGAGGTTTGTAGATGGGATAACCATAGCGCATCGGCAAACCTTTGGGCCATTCAAGATCACGGCCTCTGCTACTATCAACAATGATGATGGGTACAGGCTGGATGATAAATCCTATGTGGAACGGCTCAACCTCTTTGTACAATACATCCCGAAACATGACCCCAGATTTGTGATTGATTTCAGCCTCAATGGCATGCATGATACAGGAAGGATATTTTTGTTTTCTACCTCAGTGAACAATGCCTATGTCCCTTTGCCGGGGACTTCCACCATCTATAACTACTACCGTTGGCATACCGATCTATCCATCAAGTTTTACGCCAGCGAAACCACCAAACATATCCTGAGAACAAGGTATTTTACTACCATAAACATGGACAATTCCGAGCACAACTCCATTGGCCAGGTTTGGTACAATGAATACCAGTTGCAGAAAATATTGCGGAAAAAGCGGCATACCGAAACCGACCTGACCGCCGGGGCGGTATATACGCTCTCAAAAACCCTGAGTGACAGCATATACCATAACCATAATGGTCAAAATGTGGCAGCCTATGCCCAGTTGGATCATACTGTCGGCAAATTATTGTTCAATGTGGGAGGTAGGATAGAAGCCAACCGGGTGGATACATTTAAGTGGGATTATGCCCCCGTTTTCAGGGCAGGACTCAATTACCACTTGGCCAAATACACCTATCTGCGTGCATCTTTTGGCCAAGGCTTCAGGTATCCGAGTGTGGCTGAAATGTTTACGACCACCTCGGCGGGCCTGCTGAACATCTTGCCAAATCCCGAACTGAAGCCAGAAACAGGATGGAGCAGTGAAGTGGCTGCCAGGCAATTGTTTGAGGTTTGGGGCATAAAAGGCTATGTGGATGCGTCTGCCTTCCTATCGAAGTACAACAATATGATCGAGTTTGTCTTCGGGAACCATACCCCAGCGGGTCTCCCGCCCCAATTCAAATACTTTGGTTTTGAGGCCATCAATGTTGAAAACACCCTTATCGAAGGTTTTGAAATAAGCACGGGCATGGAAAAGGAATTTGGCAAGCTGCATGTGGATCTTTCTGGCGGATACACCTTTGTATTGCCCTACAATGAAGACTCCGTAGGCAAAAAACTGGCTGAACCCTACCATGAATACCTGAGCTTCAGGCATAAGGACATGGTGAAGGGAAACTTGAACCTGGAATATAAAAAGATTGGATTTGGGTTTTACAGTTATTATAACAGTCCGTTTCTCAATCTAGACCAGTTCTTTTTAAGCCTTGTGCAGGGGCTTGCTACCAACAACTATTGGCAACCCTATTCAGCAGGTTTTGTGGCTGATGTTCGGCTCAGCTATAAAATCGTGAAGAATGTAAACCTCTCATTTTTCGTAAAGAATGTGTTCAATGCTGAATTCATGGAAGTGCCCGGGAATACCAATGCACCCAGAAGTTATCAATTGCAAGCTGTTTGGGAATTTTGATCCGAGCGGGATCAGTTCATGATGAACTTTTCCAACATCACGCTTTTCACGTTATAGATGGCATCTTCCTTGTCTGTGCTCTTGTACATGATCATGGCATGGTACACCGTGGCCCAAAGTGCCATAGGCGAACCGAACCGTAATTGTGACAGCGATGGTCTTGCCAGGGAACCTCTGAAATACAGTTGCCCTGTTTTTTCTTCGGCCTGTTTTTCGGTGATGACAATACTGTATTTGCAAAACCCGTTCGATAGGTCTGTTTCGTGGATCAGGATATCTTCATAGCGGATTTTGCTTTTGGCAGGTTTTCCCGTGCTTGCCAGTATCCGGCAATTCACGGCCCTTCTGCTTTGTGGGATACGGCCCAGGACCGAGCCGGGGATATAAATTGCGGTATCGGTCACTATGCCTTTTTCATCATAAAAATAAGCTGAAATACCTTCGGCAAAAGCTATTCCGGTACCATGGGCCACCATTTGAAACAGGTTGCCGTTGATCAATATATTGTTCCGGATGATCCTTTCGTTTTCTAGCGCAAAGTGGTATCCCGCCTTGAACCTGGCTTTGGCATTGCTCAATAAACTCATGTCAGGGTCAATATACATGGCACTCCAGTCCTGCATCACATAGCTGCCCATCTGCCCATGCTTTCCCCAGTACCGACCCCCTGGTTTTGGTGTCAATTGAGTGATTTGGGAGAGTGTCCCCGTATATCCGTTTACCCACAACATAATTCAATACCTTATAGACGATATTCCACCAAAAAGGTTGGGTTTTTGCCCATATTTTTCAGGAAATATTTTCTCCTTGCAATTTACGTTTTTTTCGTTCGCGAATCATGGTGTAAATTATGTACACTATGAACAGGGCAATCCCTGCAATCAAGATGGGCCATTGGATCAGGTTTTTGTGCTGTCCGATGGCCATATATGCCAATGGAGCCAACAGGAGCATGTAAAAAAAACAGACCGTGAGCACCACCTCGCTATGGCTCATGCCTGATATAACGAGACGCTGGTAGAGGTGCGACCGATGGGCCTGCCATATTTTTTCCCGTTTGAACAACCTCCGGAAAATGGTAAACGTGCCATCGAGCAGAAAAAACCAAAGGATAATGGCCATGGCAAAAAACACTTGGCTCCTTATATCGTATCCGGGTTTGTCCTTGAAATAAAAGGGCAACGCCGCAAACAAAAAACCCAGGAAGGAAGAACCCACATCGCCCATGAATATTTTGGCGGGGTGCCAGTTGTACAACAAAAAACCAGCAGAGGCTGCCGCGATAATGATCCCGGCAAAGGCTACCGGCGTGCCCCAACAAACAAGGGCCAACATGATGCCACCAATAAAGCCTTGGGTACCCGCATAGCCATCTATCCCATCCAAAAAATTGAAAATATTGGCGATACCAATCAACCAAATAAAAGAGATGATGATGCCAAAAAAATGAAGGTGCACATGCAGGGGTGATGGCAGCGGGAGTATGTCAATGGGGTCGAATACCCAAATAATAATGGCGGCGCAGGCAAACTGAATCCCAAACCGCAAGCCTGTGTGCAATCCTTTTCGCACATCGTCAACCAGGCCGACCATGCCGATGATAAAACTGACGGCCACGAGAATGAAAAACTTATAGTTGTGTTCGATAAGGGAGTAGGCAAACGAACTGATGAGCACCCCCAAAACAATACCAATACCTCCACCTCTTGGGGTGGGGATTTTGTGCGAGGAGCGTTCGTTCGGTATGTCCATTACCCCTTTCCGATGCAGATAAAGCAATAAGAATTTGTTGGTAAGTACAGATATACCAAATGATGCTACGATACAAACGATGAGGTACACATTCATACTACGATATCCTTAATATGCGTTAAAACGGGCGTGGGGTTCCATCCCAGTTCCTTGCGAGCTTTTTTATCTGAAAAAGTGAGCGATTGGGTGATTTTATTCACCATGTCCAAACTGATGGGCATTCTTTTGTCAATGACCTTTTGTATGGTGGTGCCTGCCAGTCCGGCGAGCCAGGCTAAGGCCATGGGCATTGTTTTGACGTGTTTGAGCTTCAATGAATCCGTAATGGCATCTTCCAGATCAGCGAAGCAAGGATGTACCCCGTCAGTCAGGTTATAGGTTCCCCCTTTTTCTGCCAACTTCGGTATGATAGCTGCCACATCACCCGCCCATACCATGCTTTTGCGGGCATCCCCCTTTCCCAACCGAAAATATCTTCCGGTTTTGATGCCTTTTAACATGCTGCCCAGGTTGCCCGGCGCATTTTTGCCGACAATAAGAGGCAGACGGGCAATGCCAATGGGCACCTTGTTTTTAAGCCCCCAATCCAATAAGATTTGTTCTGCCTGGATCTTTGAAAGACCATAAGGTTCCATGCTTGCCAATGGTTCGGTTTCCTCGATTTCTTTGCCTTCATTCCGCCCATATACGCCCACGGAACTGATAAATACAATGCCTAAGGGCAATTGGGGTAATTTTTCCAACTGGCTCAGCAGCAGCAGGGTGCCGTCCACATTCACCTTGAAGAAAGCCTTTTTTTCTTCTTCTGTTTTGGGGACGATATGTGCCTTCCCGGCTGCATGAACCACAAAATCAAAACCTTCAGTTTTATTGGGGATTTCTAAGATGTCACGTTCGAAATCAGCGATGATTTGGTGATCACCAGTTGGGTTCCTGGTGGCAATGGTTACCTCCTGACCTGAGGATGCAAGATGGTCAGCGATATATGACCCCAAGAAACCTTTGCCTCCGGTCAACAGGTATCTCATGCTTTTTTTATGGTTTGTTTTATGGCTTCCAGCATTCTGCTCGCCAATATATTTCGGTCAAAATCCTCATGTGCCACCTTGCGTGCATTGGTTGACATAGTGTTCCAAGTATCCTGATTATCT
>Ga0206900_1155_pt1 | contig 16767 bp, 15 predicted proteins | sample Alteio_BWOrgHeat_46_FD_153235 | JGI IMG/M metagenome (GOLD analysis project Ga0206900, IMG submission 153235) | Enriched cells from forest soil in Barre Woods Harvard Forest LTER site, Petersham, Massachusetts, United States -... | ecosystem: Environmental > Terrestrial > Soil > Temperate forest >... | reverse complement strand
AGACCTGAGCGTGAATTTCAACAGCGGTGGGTTTGCCGGGATGTCCGTTTCTGCTTGGATAAAAACCTCCTTGACTTCAAGGAATGAAGTTGTTTTTCAGGTAAATGGAAATGTGGGCTATATAAACCGGTTCAGTTTGGGGCATTTCATGGCTGCTATGGATGCCAATTCCAGCAACAATGCAACTACTGATGAGTCGACCACAAATGTGGCCACGGGCCAATGGGAGTTCGTTTCTGCATCCAATGACGGAACCACTACTCGCGTATATGTGAACGGGAAATTGGAAGCTACCTATTCCGAGATATTGAACACCAATAACACCGTTTTGGAAATAGGAGCAGGGGTGGGTGGCACGACCACTGAATTTGTAGGCAGCATTGATGAAGTGAGTGTATACAATAGGGTTTTGTGTGACAATGAAATGGCTGCATTATACACCAGTACGGTTACTGGGATAGAGAATGCCCAAAATGAGTTGGATCAAAACCTTTCCATATATCCCAATCCGTCTCACGGTGTTTTTGTATTGGATATGAAGGCATTGCCACTAAATACAAGCTTGCAAGTGAGTGATATCACTGGCAAAATAGTTGCGGCTGGCACATGGGAGCAAGGCATGAGGACATTGGATCTTTCTCAAGAAAAGGCTGGTATTTATCTGCTCACCATAAAGACCGCAGATGCAATACTTGTAAAAAGGCTTGAAATACAATAGCTAAAGACAATTCCTTTATTTGGGCGACCAAAATGAATTGTGGTAGTTGGCCAGTCTTCCATTAGGAAGATACACTGGCTGCATATCCATCATTTTGAAATTTGGCAAAGCAGCGGCATAGTCTTCCAACTTGGTTTTTCTCAATACACCGTGGCGGCCTTTTCGTATGGCTACTTCTTTGCCCTGCATGGCTTCCTGTAGAAACACCTGTTTGGCAATGGGGTTGATATAAGAAAGATAGTTGGTAACCACATCCGGCTCCATTTCCTGAAAGCTTGACGCGTTCCAGAACAGATCAAGCGAAAAGCCTGTGAGCAATGGGTATTGCCAACTGCCAAAAATGTAAATATTGCCTTGTTTTAAGTTATCCAATGATTGCATTTTGCTGGCTTCCCTGTAATTGGTGACCATACCCGGAAAAACAGTGCTCAAATATTGGTTGCAAACATACAATTGGGGCGGGATATCAAAAAGAAGCACGGTGATGTGTGGGTGGAACTTTTTGATCACCTCGGTTTGCTTTCCCAAGCCACTACCCAGTTCGGCCATTACGTTTACCTTGTCAAAATCGATGAACTGCTGGGAATAGGCATAGGTCATATAATAGTACAACATACTCCTTGTGTAGAAGTTGCCATTGATCTCAAATCCATCATCTGGATTGCCTGCATTGGAAAAGGATATGGATTCCAAAGGTTTTGCGCCATATTTGATGCCGGTTTCCCTCGCAAAATCGTATGCTTTTTTGTGCAGTTCGCTCAACTTCGATTTGGAAGGGGCGAAAAGAGCATTGATCACATTGTTGCCAACCTTTAAGAACTTGGTATAAAGGGGTATGTTTTTGGTGATGTCATTAAAAAGCAGGTGATTGTTGAACAAGTTGATATAATCAAACTCAGCGCTCATATCAGATGCCCCAAAAGTAGGAAGGATTGATTTCTTACGTCTCCTGAAATCGGTCAACCCCAATTCCTTTAACTCAGGCATGAGTTTCTTCTCATAGTTGGCCCAATAATTGGTTGGCCTGAACATTTCAGAACCGTTCATGGTATCCGTCATCATCTTGTCGAGTATTTCAGGATCGTCCTTTACCTGAGGTGTGCCCTTTGCCATTATCTGCTATTGTTTAAGTATCTTATGGGAACAAAGGTAACAAAGCAAATCGGAATATTGTCCATTGGGACAGCGCAAATAGGGGTCAACCTCTTTTGCGCAAAGGTTTGGTCACGATTTTCAATCCGCGGTTATACAATGCAATAACAGTGGAAGATATTTCTGGGGTTATGTTTAGGTATAGTAGGCACATGAGGTACAAAAAGCAGATTACCGTGCTTTTGTACATAAGGTCGAATATATAGGAGCCACTTGAAGGCAGCAGCAAACCAATACCAAACATAGCCATAATTGCAAGGACAATCTTCAACGTAACAATACTGAAGGGCTGCAACTTCAGTACCTTCCATACAAACGCGAATTTGAAGAGATTGTACAATATCACTGCAGTTGCTGTTGCCAACCCGGCACCCGTAATGCCATAAATGGGAATAAAGACGATGTTGTTCACGAGGGTAAGAACAACCAAGAAAACAGTAAAAAGCATATCCCAGCGATAGTGTTTGGAATTCATGATGAGAGAGCCGTTGATACCGGTTGCCATATCAAACAAACGACCAATCCCCAATATTAGGAAAGCATACTTGCCAAGCAAGAACTGATGGTGTATCAAGCTGAAGAAACTATCATAACTTACCCAAATGATCATGAACATGAAGCTGCCTACGAAAAGCTGCACGTCGCATGAGGTTTTATATAAGTAGCGCAGTTGTTCTCGGTCACCGGATTTATATGCTTCTGCAGTGAGTGGATACAATATTTGCAAAAGTGCTTTTGCAGGCAACGCGACTGCAGTGGCCAAAAGTGCAGCCACTCCATAAATACCCGCATCTGCCAAGCTAAGCAGGCCAGGGATAAACAAGAAATCCAGTTTGTCCATAAGCATACCCGTAGCACCCCCAAAGAAATTGAAAAAGCCATAGTTAAGCATTTTGCCACGGTATTCAGACCGATATACCTGCAAACTTGGCCTTAAGAATAGCATTTTGTTGCGCCATACATAGAACAGCATGATAACTGGGTTGGTCATATAGCATGCTACATACAAATACAAAAAGGTTTGAAAATTGAAGAGGTGGTAAAAATAGAGCCCTCCAATACCAAGAATCAATAACCGCACATACACTTCATTCAAAAAGGTAGCGAAATAGGTTTTTAATTGGGCCCTACAATATCCGTTCAATATTTCGAACACCGCGATACTTATGGCTAAAGGGAACAGTACATAATAGTATTGAACCAACAATGCAGCCTTTAGGCTATAAAAGTGAATGATTTCTTTCTTGAAAATTAGGAATACTGAGGTGAAGACTACAAAACCGACGGCAGCCACCGAATAAGCAAAGAACAAAATACTGTTGTGGGCCTTCTTCTTGTCTTTGAGGTATGGGAAGAAACGAACCAGCATGTTTGGCATGCCAAGCTGGTAAAAGAAGGCGATCATTGCCGCGTAGGGTATAAGTACCCTGATGAGCCCATATTGGTCGTCATGCAGGACTTTGGGGAGAAGGATAATGGTCGTAAAATAGCCAAGAACAATACCTGAATAGTATAGTATGGTATTTCGTATCCCTTCTTTTTTTACAACTCCCAAAACTTATATATTATGCCGGATCAATAGGGGATGTCCTTATGGTTTAGGTTTAGAGACTCGATTTTGATATCCTTAACTTCTGGCCTCACGTCTTGTATATATAACCCATGGGCTTCTGCAGTTTTTACGATTTCGGGGTCATAATTCGAGTTTTGCCAGTTGGATACGCCATATTGCCTTGATTTTAAATAATTCAAGAACCTTTGTGCAGAGGCGCTTTTGTCACCATACGTCAAAAACACACCAATCCTTTCTGCTTTTTCTGGTACGAACATGAATTTTGGTACAAACTTATAATACTTCGGGTTTACTATGAGTTTCGGAAACCCACGGAGCAACCTTGCATTGCCTGAGTGTGTTGTCTTGAGGTACCACAATGCCACATCACCTTTTTCAATGGGGACGTTAAAGGGCCTACCTGAGGCGATGGGAAACAAATTGTGTGACTTGTCGCGGAGCAAAAGCCCACCAGAGCTATCTATATGTTCTTGAAGATAAATGCCTACCCGCACGGCACCATACTTGCCTTGCCAGTCTGGCGCATTTGGGTCGTTGCGGTCTGGGTTGTCTTTGTGAAATCCAGCTACCTTGTTGTTCACCAGATAGCCACTATCGCCAAAATAGATAATGTCATCTCCCAGGAGTTCCCTGAGGATGTTCAGCACCCTGTCTTCATATACGATCTTGTGGAGGTAAGGGTCTGAGAGCAGGTCGCCTTTGTGGCCGCTTTTTTTAGAGGCATACACCTTTTCACGTAGCTGGTCTATTTCAGCATCAGTGAAAACGTTCTTTACCAGTACCCAACCCTTTTCTTCAAATGTCTTTCTCAGTCCTGCTGTTGCCATATTGCAGATCGTTAGTTTCTCACAAATATACGTTTAATCAATGGGGTTGCTATCTGGGCAAACCAAATCCATTATTTTTTCAAGGGAATGGCCAAGGTTGAAAAAATAGAGTTCCAAAGCCTTGGATGAATCCTCTACTGTCTGCGAATAAAAAGCAGGGTCATCATTTAATTTATGGGTCAACGTTTCAAATTGTTCCCATGTTTCTGCCTTAATAGCGATTTTGGTATGGGTCTCATCAATAAACACCTCAGAACCCGCCGGCAAAACCTGGATGGTGGGCCGTTGGCATGCTGCGGCTTCAAGCATGGAGGTTGAATCTATGGTGACGATAATCAAGGATTCATAAAGAATGGACAATATATTCTCATTCAATATCTTGACACTCGCAGGCATGTTAGTATAGAAAGCCATATGGTCATGCGGATGGGGCTTGAAGATAAACTGTAGGTCGAAACTCTTGTTTTCAGACAATTTATAAAACCAATCCAAGGCTTGTTGATAGAAAGGCACCGTTTGGTACCATGCCCTATAAAAAGGTTGGCCCAAAAAGGTAATATATTTTGTTTGCCTGTTTCCAGACTTGTTTTTCTGGCCCACCTCATTGAAAACGTTGTCGAAATAAGGGGATCCAATATTGACCAGTTCGGTATCTGTGGCCCCATATTCGTCTAACATCACCTTCTTGTCCATGCTTCCCCAAAGGCATAGTTTTTTGGCAAAGGAGGGGTAATACAGTTCGCTTATTTTCCCGTGTTGAAAGATAAAAGTTTCGGATTGCGTATCATGGGCATTGTCGATTATTAGAGATTCCCAGGCATATTGATCATCGGCAGAGAGTATTTTTAAATGATTCTCTTTAAGCATTGTGTGCCAAAATGGGGAATAATAATGATGCAACAAGGCGTATTTCCAAAAGGCAAAAGATGCCGTGCCGCTCATTTTTATGGGCTGAAAAGCGAACCAAAGCAAGTCCACTGTGCTCCTAAAGACAGCATAGCAGATCATTGCTGTTTTCTTTAACGGGCCTTGGTAGGCTTCAATTTGTTCAGCTATTTGCAGCCTGTCACCAAACCCTATCGAAAGACTGTTTGCCGTAAGAGGTTGCAAATGGTTGGCCGCGCAGATCAACAATGGGTTTTCGCCTTCTTGGATCAATCTTTTAACAATGGGGACAATTGTTTTTAGAAAGGAATTGTTGTTTGAAAGGAATACGATGACACGATGATCTTTTATTGGATTTTTGGCCTGAAAAAGTTGGTGTTTGATAATAAGGCGTACTTCATTAAGGTAGCCCAATATATTCTCAACCACGCTTTGAAAGGCATCTTTTTTCTTGGATTTCCCACTTAGAAATATGTAATACTCGAACCTGAAACGCTCTGCATAGTGTTTCTTTTTGGAAATCCTTTCCAATTTTTTCAGGCTGTATTCCCAGCCGGCAACACGAAAGGCCCTCATATTATTCGATGAAATTCCATTGAAGAGGAGTCCCTTTTTCGAGATCTTTGTTGGATTTCTTTCCCATTATTTCTTTTTGATGTACGGTATGCAAACCAAAAGCTGGACGAATGGACCTTATATTGTCTTCGGTGAACACTTCACCTTTTTTGACATCCTTCACCACAAATAGAGAACGCGAATGCTCCCTGCTTTTCTTTACCTTATCTGATAACTCGTAGCTAATGGTACCCAAGGCTTTTTCTACATCTCTTACGGTAGTCACCATTTGGGTGAATTCATCAACATTCAAAGAAAAGCTGGCATCTGGCCCGCCCATGGAACGATCTAGGATAAAGTGTTTTTCGATGATCTTTGCCCCAAGTGCCACGGAGGCAGATGGAACTGAAATGCCCATGGTATGATCAGACAGGCCTACAATGGTTTGGAAAGTCTGCTGCATGTTGGGAATAGTGAGCAAGTTGATGTCATCAAGTGCGGCAGGATAGGTAGATGTGCACTTTAAAAGTGCGATTTCACCATTGCCAGCCTTCCTACAGGTCTGTACTGCAAGTTCTATATCGGCAAGATTGGCGATTCCGGTTGAAATAATCACTGGTTTGCCTTTTGATGCCACATATTCAATAAGCGGGATATCATTGATCTCGAACGATGCAATCTTATATGCGGGCATGTCATGATCTTCCAAGAAATCAACAGCCGTTTTGTCAAAAGGGGAGGAGAAGCATATCAAACCTTCCTCAGCGGCCGCCTTTTGTATTTTACTGGTCCACTCCCAAGGCATATAGGCTCCTTTATAAAGTTCATATAGGGTGGTCCCATCCCAAAGGGTGCCTTGTTTTATCTGGAAGTACTCTTTGTTGCTGTCAATGGTAATGGTATCAGGGGTATAGTGCTGTAATTTTATGGCATCAGCCCCCGCTTGTTTGGCCGCCTTTACCGTTTTTAGGGCAATTTCAATATCCTGGTTATGGTTGGCCGATAGCTCAGCAATAATGAAACAAGGCTGGCCGTGGCCGATATTTTTATTCTGTATTTGAAAGTTCAATGTGTTGATTAACTTTTGGTCAGCGGTTTTCGTATACTTTTTTGTACAATGATCCTTTGAGTGAATCCCATTCTTTTTTAAGAAAGGCAAGGGACACCACATCATAAAACTCATTGTTCTTATAAATATGTTCCCTAAAATAAGCTTCACGCCTGAACCCAAATTTCTCGTGCATCTTAATTACAGATTCATTGGAGGTAAAAACTTCGCAAAGCAATTTGTTGAACTGCATTTCTTCGAAGACTTTTTTTAACATGTTGTATTCAACTTTTGAGCCTATCCCCGCGCCCCTGATGCTTGAATTGCCCAAATAAAAAGCCCAATAGCAAGTTTTGAATGCTGGTTTGATATTATATAATGATACCAAGCCTACAGATGTGCCATCATACTCTATTACCCAATACTTTTGGCTAGGTTCATTTTTTATTTTTTGGTACCATTGTATTTGTTGATCTTCGGTAATATGGTCTTCGGTATACATATATTTGGCCACTTCCGGCATGTTCCGCCAGTTCCGAACCATCTCTAAGTGATTCTCTTGGAGCGGTAAAAGATTGATATCTGTCATGGCTTATTTACCCTCTGCGTTGATGATATTTTGCCTAACGGTAGCTTCTCCTTTCTCATTCAGATCCACACGCGTTGTCTCCAGTGCCAAGTCCCCAATTATGGTATCATTTAATTTGTCAATAAGGGAATCGTGTACGGTGGGATCCTTTTCAATAAGATAGCGAACAGATATTCTCGGCTTGGAATCAATGTGTGGTTTTGTGCCGTGAAGAGTACAGGCATGCCAAAAATATACCGTACCACCAGGTGATGTAAGCATCAGGTTTTCAAATTCATCCTGATGTCCTTTACGGTCTGAATACTCCAGTTTTTTGCCTGCCTTATACGTAATATCATGTGGAAAGGTTGTTGCGCCAAATTTATGGCTCCTAGGTATCACATACAAGGGGGATGTGTTTTCATCGGTGTCCTCAAGATAAACATACAATGTTACAAAATCGGACAAGCGGTTTTTGTGGTCAATGATATCTTGATGAAAATCAATTCCATGGAAATAAGTAATGTCTCTGTATTCAGGTTTGATATACGCTCCCATATTTGCCACTGCAAGGTTCTCAGTTTCTTTCAGCAACCATTCTGGCATCCATGTTTCAGGTACTCCCACCACAAATTTTTTGTTGAATACATTATATCCTTTCCCCAAAGTTTTTTCCAGCGATGATACAAATACAGGGTTCTTTTCGATAAAATCAACATTGAATTTTTCGATGAGGTTTCTTCCATCAATCGGGTTTACCCCTTTATGCGTGGGGTTTGCCCTATAATCTTCTTCACTAAGGAATAAAGAAGATGAAAAATCTCTAGAACCTTGAATACCTTCTATTAGTTTCTGGCATTCTGCAACATCTAAAATCTTGCCTAACTGGCAAAAACCGTTCTCTATAAATTTGTCTAATTCGTACATGCCTTAATTTTTTAGCTCCTCAAAGATAGCATTTATATAAACTGACTGTTCCCCTTGCATTACTTGTTTCTGCTTCAAGAAGTGACTTGCAGAAAACGCCTTTTTTATACATTCTGCAATGTATTCTTCACTCACGACACTTAAATTTCCTGCGGATAAGGCAAGTTTTTGATCGTTGATATAGGTAGCAAACCGCTTTTGATCGTCAACAAAATAGCCGCTAACCATATTTAGCCCGATACAAAATGCTTCAAAGGCAATGGTACTCGCAGGGCAGATCGCTATCTGTGATTGTTCCAGCAATTCTACCATTGTTTCAGCATTTATGTCTGAATAGCATTGGATAAGGGGTTGATGCACGGAAGCAAACTCGATTAAATTATCTTTCCCGCGATATTGACTACCCATCACCACATTAATTTTCTTGATTGATTTGTTGGATAAGGCAGCTTTTGTTGCTTTCCAGGTCACATCGTGGGGGTCGGTGCCCCCAATGCAGATAAAAACAGTCTCTATTTTATTAAGGATCCTTTCTTTTTTAGCAGCAGTTCTAAATTCCTGCCTTACCATTGAGTAGTGGAACCCGATATACAGTTTTGTATAATCTTTTGTGAGGTAGTCTAGCCTCGAAATGGAGGGATCTCGGTTGATAATTGCGTCTGCAACAAAAGGGTAAGCGTGAAGATCGTCTATGCAAACCAATTTGCATCCGATTGATTTGATTTTTTGTTGATAATTCGTGTCAAAAGCCAATCCATCTAAAACAACGATATCATTTGGGGACAGTATATTGCATAAATTCAATATGTCTTGTTGATAATCCCCGGTCTCTTCTAAGGCGGTTGCCTGTATGCCAAGTTGTTGGCATTTTTCAATAATGTTTTCAGATGGTGATTGTAGCGCAAAGCAAATCTCGAATCGGGCAGATAACATCTCTGCTACAGCGATACATCTCGAAAAGTGCCCCAATCCAATTGTGGCATTTGTGTCAACTCTGAATACAACCCTGTCGTTAGACTTTTTTTTGTTCGATATGGGCATTGATTTCCACCAGTTTGGGATGAGTCAAAAGAACATGAATGATTTGCTTATAATCCATTTCATAAGCATGGTAATGCTCAATGAGTTCAAGGAATAATTCATAGTCCTCGGGGGTATCCAAGGTGATTCTTAATTCACTATTGTTTTCTCCATCAGACAGATTCAATAGCTTTACATGGCCGCTTTTATTTTGTAGGATATACGGCGTCACATGTTCTTTATCATATTCCAGTATTGCATTTTTCCAAGCTTCTTCAAGAAGTGCAAAAGAAAATACATCATAATCAAATCCCCTGGGAAACGTTCTCTCCAAGGTGTTTGACAGGTAGTAGTTATCGTCGTTCAGTTCCAGGTATTTGTCCACGCCGGCCTTTATCAGGTGTCCATCTATCAATGGGCAGTCTGAAGTAACCCGGATAATGATATCGAGTCCATATTTTTGGGCGCATTCATAGTAGCGGCTCAGTACATTGTCTTCTGACCCACGGCTGTATGGGATGCCATTCTTTTCTGCAAAGGCGACTAATACATCATCTGTATCGTTGGTGGTAGTGGCAAGATAAATGGGTAACCCACTCCATTTTAGTCTGTCGATATGGTATTGAAGCAAAGGTTTTCCATTGGCTTCCTTAAGGATCTTGCCGGGCAGCCGGGTGCTTGTCATCCTGGCTTGGGAAATAATGCCTATTTTTTTGTCGGCCATCATCTTATATAAATTCTAAGACTTTGGCGATAACATAGTCCTGCTCAGCATCCGTCATGGAAGGATACATGGGCAAGCTGAGGCATTTTTCATAGTATGCTTCAGCGACAGGATAGTCTCCTGCCTTGTGCCCCAGGTTTTTATAGTAGGGTAGCAAGTGCATGGGCACATAATGTACTTGTGCAAATATGTTATTTGCTTTTAGGTGGTCATACAGTCCTTTCCTGTTGGCTACTTGCACGATATATAGATGGTATCCATGTCGGCCATGGGTCATTGGCAAGGGTGTTTTCAAAGATGTGCCTGCAAAAGCCTGGTTGTACTTTTTGGCGATTTCCTGCCTCCGTTGCATGTTCTTGTCTGCTTGTGCCAGTTGGGATATACCAAGTACCGCCAGAATATCAGATAAGCGATAGTTATAGCCTAATTCCACCATTTCATAGTACCAGCCTCCATCGTTTTGTTCCATCAGCCCGGGATCTTTGGTGATGCCATGGGTGCGCAACAGTTTCAGCTTTTCATACAGGGCCAGGTTATTGGTGGTGATCATGCCGCCTTCTCCAGTGGCTATATGTTTTACCGGGTGAAATGAGAATACGGTAAGTTCGGCAAAATACCCGCTGCCACAATTGTGCCGCGTGCCTTGGCTGTCAAAAAAATGAGCTCCGGGCGCATGGCAGGCATCTTCTATGATCCATAAGTCATTGTCATGTGCAAGGGCGCGCATCGCATCCATTTCCACTGGCCTCCCTGCAAAATCAACCGGGATAATGCCTTGAAAGAATCCCTCTGGCTTGGAATCGATCAGCTTTTTTACAGCCTTTATGTCAAGATTAAACGTATCGGGGTTGATATCTGCAAAATATACATTCCCCCCACAATACCTGATACAATTGCCATCCGCTGCAAAGGTGATTGGACTCACGATGACATTGCTTTTGCGGTCTACGTTCATGGCCATGGCGGCTAAATGGAGTGCAGCGGTACCATTGGCAACGGCTACAGCATATTGGCTTCCGACATACGCTGCAAACTTCTCTTCAAATTCTGCCACTTTCGGGCCTTGGGTAAGGAAATCCGACCGCAAAACTTCTGTCACGGCCGCGATATCTGCATCACTTATGTATTGTCTTCCGTAGGGAATCGGGTTCATGTTTTCAGGCATTGAAATTTGGGTCAACATGTTCTTTGATAAGTTCACGCAGCTCAGGAACCGAAAGCCATTCGGTATTGGTGCCGCTGTTGTATTTGAATCCGGGCACAACATGGGTGGCCCCTAATTGTTTCAAGTAGTTGTCCATGTTCCACATTGGGTTTTGTGGTAATATGATATAGTATTTGCCAGCGTCCACGGTAAAGAACGAATCCGATTCGGTGATCATTTCTTCATGGATCTTTTCGCCAGGACGAATGCCGATCATTTCTGTTTTGCAACCTGGTGCTATGGCTTCTGCCACATCAGTGATATGATAGGATGGCAGCTTTGGAACAAATATCTCACCGCCCCAGGCATTTTCTATGGCGTGAAGCACCAACCGTACCCCCTCTTCCAGGGATATATTGAACCGGGTCATTTCATTATGGGTGATGGGCAAGACCCCGGCATTTCTTTTGGCCAGGAAAAATGGGATGACAGATCCACGAGAACCCATCACATTGCCATACCTTACCACGGAAAACCGGATATTATGCGCGCCCTTGTACATATTGGCGGCTACAAAGAGTTTGTCTGAGCATAGCTTGGTGGCACCATATAGGTTTATGGGTGCCGCTGCCTTATCCGTGGACAGGGCAACCACATTTTGCACCCCGCAATCTATGGCGGCATCAATAAGGTTTTCAGCACCAAGCACATTGGTCTTTATACATTCCATGGGGTTGTACTCTGCGGCAGGCACTTGTTTCAAAGCGGCTGCATGCACAATGATATCCACGCCGTCCAAAGCACGGTAGAGGCGGCTTTTGTCACGGATATCGCCAATAAAATAACGTAGCCTTTTGTCAGTGACCGGGTCAAATACCTGGGCCATTTCAAATTGCTTCAACTCATCCCTGGAAAACACGATCAGTTTCTTTATCCCCGGATATTCTTTCAGGACAACTTCTACAAATTTCTTCCCAAAAGAGCCCGTTCCGCCGGTTACCAATATTACCTTATCATTCAGCATGGTGCTATTATTATAAAGATGCGAAAATAAGGTTTTTCACGTAAAGTTTGGCCCGAATCAGGCTATTGCTCCTCTTTTATGCTTTGGATCACTTCATCCAAGGATTTGCCCTTGTGTTGGTACCAAAGCTTGGCGAATTTGCTGTCCACGTTTTTCAGCAATTGTATGCAGAGGTTGATATCATCTTTGGGAACGTCGCCAAACATCATTTGCCCAACATCAGAAAGGTCATGGTAGCATTTGAACAAAAGTTTTATTCCATCATCGGTCATTTTCACCCTTTTTGACCGTTTGTCAACGGGGTCATCAAATTCAGTGATCAGCTTTTTCTGTTTGAGATAGGTAAGGATGAGCAAACCCGTAGAAACTTCGGTCATTGCTTCATAGATCACTTCGGTTTTGCGGGGTTCCTTTCGTTGGTGTATCACATTCAGGAACAAAAAATCGTCCAAATGCCTGATTCCGTTCTCTTTGATAGCTGGGTCTGCATACATGAGGAACATCCGGGTAAGCCGTCCCATCAATTTTACCAGAGATATATCGGGTGGGGGTGGGATGGCACCTTGAAAGAGTTCTTCTTGGCTTTGCTTTTGGCGTGCATTGATAATGTAGTACCTGCAAAATTCATCAATGCCCGCATTGGGGTAATTCTCTTCGAACTTCGCCCACTCATTTACCAATTCTACAGTCTTGTTCAACTAGTATGCTAATTTTGATGCAAATTTATAAAAAATATATCATTGCTGTTGTATTTGTAACATAATTGCTTTAGTTTTGTCGAAAATATATCAAAAATGCTATTGTTGTATTAAAATATCCATTGCTTCTTCACGTCATATCAGTACCAAACGCTTACAGAACAAAACCTATTTCTTACATACGCATGAAAAAAATCTACACCAAACCGCTGCTATTCTTCATTGTCTTTTTTTCTTTTGTCAGTGGGCTTAGAGCCCAAGTCACCATATCTGGGAATGTTGTGGGTGACGATAAAAAACCGGTGCCTTATGCCAGTGTTTTTTTGAAGGGCTCCTATGATGGCACCAGTACAGATGACAAAGGGCATTATACTTTTAAGACAAGCCAAAAGGGCAAATTTGTTCTCGTATTCAGCTATATAGGATTTGAAACCCAAAGCGTGGATGTGGATTTGACGGATAAAGACGTACAAATAAACATAACCCTAAAAGAAAAGGAAAATGAGACCAACACAGTGGTTATTACCGCCGGTTCTTTCGAAGCAAGCGATAAAAAACGTGCCACTATCCTCAAACCGATTGATATCGTGACCACGGCAGGGGCATCGGGGGATATAACCGGGGCAATGAAAACATTGCCAGGTGCTCAGCAGATCGGAGAAACGGAGGGGCTTTTTGTCAGGGGAGGGGCTGCCGGAGAAACGAAGACTATTATTGATGATATGGTGGTGCAGAATCCCTATTTCAGCAGTATCCCCGATGTACCGCAGCGTGGCAGGTTTTCACCTTTTTTGTTCACGGGCACTGTTTTTAGTACAGGTGGTTATTCGGCCATGTATGGGCAGGCACTTTCTTCCACATTGAGCTTAAGCACGGATGACTTGGCGGATCAAACAAGTACAGCCGTGAGCTTGACCGCCGTCGGCCTTGGGGCAAACCATACCCAGCGCTGGAAAAACACACAACTCAGTGTGGAAGCCAGCTATTCCAACCTGGCACCTTTTTTCTGGCTGAACAAACAAAATACTGATTGGATCAAAACCCCGGAGACCTTTAACGGATCACTCATTTTCAGGCAAAAAACTTCTGAAACTGGCATATTTAAAGTATATGGTACCTATAGTCTCAGCCATTCTGCCATTGCGTTCCCCAGTGTTACGGATATTGGCCAAATGGAAACTTTCGACCTGAAAAATGCCAATATCTATATCAATTCAACGTACAAGGATTATTTCAAGAAATGGGGATTTTTTAGTGGCGTATCCTACAGCAAGAGCAATGATAACCTGAATTTTGATACCGCCACCAATGTTTTGGTGCCCGCAACCCGTATACAGGAGCTCAGCCAGGCCAAAGTATATGCTACCCATGCCCTAGGTTCCCATGGTTCTGATATCAAAATAGGGGCAGAGGGCCAACAACAAAATTTCACGGACGATTTTGGGATATATAAGAACAGCATCAAAGAAACCTATGGGGCAGCTTTTGCCGAGTCGGATATCTTCATCACCCAAAAACTCGCCGCTAGGGTAGGGGTACGTGGTGAATACAGCAAAGTTTTGGACAAATTCAATGCTGCGCCCCGCATATCACTCGCCTATAAAACCGGAAAAAAGAGCCAGGTTTCTTTGGCGTATGGTAATTTCTATCAGACACCTGACCGTGATTTGCTGTACACCACCCAAGTTCCCCAGCTCTATAAGGTGGACGGTCTGAACTTTGAAATGGCAACACATTATATATTGAATTACCAATACATGGATGATGATAGAACATTTAGGGTGGAAGGATATTACAAAAAATACAGCGACCTGACCCGGGTATATGTAGATCCCAATGCCAAACCGTTTACCTTCCCTGATACCTTGGTGAACAATACCGGGTATGGATATGCCGAAGGGGTGGATGTGTTCTGGAGGGACAAAAAGACCTTTAAACATGTGGATTATTGGATCTCATACTCTTATTTGGACACCAAGCGTCTATATCGCCGATACGATGATCTATCCATGCCCCCTTTTGCAGCGACGCATACATTTGTAGTGGTGTACAAACAAACCTTTCCTGGCATCCGTACCACATTGAGTGCCACGTACACCTTTGCCACTGGCCGCCCGGTATATGATGCCACGAGCAATGTGTTTCGAGGAGATGTGACACCAAACTACAATGATCTCAGCCTTGGGGCCAGTTATCTCACCCAGCTTTGGGGCAATTTTACCGTGATTTTTGTTTCCCTGGCCAATGCGCCAAACTTTAAGAATATATATGGGTACCGGTATTCGCCTGACGGTAAATACAAGGAAGCCATCATTGCTCCATCCTATCGTACTTTTTTCATAGGGATGTTTGTGGCAATAGGACGAAAGAACAATTAATCACTAATTTTGATAAAATTTCTACCATGAAAAAAATGCTTTTCTTCTTCATTTTTTGCTTTCTCGGCAGTTTCACAGTCCATATGTCTGCCCAAGGCAGTGAGCAGTTCCAAACGGCCATGAAAGCGAATTTGGCCCTTTTGGACTCGGCCAAAACAGACGGGGCTTTGATTCAATTGGCCAATACCTTTGAACGCATTGCAGGTGCAGAATCCAAAGAGTGGTTGCCTAACTATTATGCGGCATATTGCTATAGCATGTCTGTATTCATGACCACTGACAAAAAGGACATTGATCAATATATGGATAAGGCTGATGCCTTGTTGAACAAAGCTGATTCCCTGAACCCAAACAATTCTGAGGTCGTGACTCTGAAAGGGTTGGTTTGCGTGGGCAGGATCATGGTAAATCCCATGGCTCGCGGCAAAAAATATGGCCCCATATCCAATGATTATTATGAAAAGGCCAAAAAACTGGACGATAGCAACCCAAGACCCTATTTTTTACAGGGGCAAAGTGCCTTCCACACCCCAAAAATGTTTGGTGGGGGTAAAGACAAGGCCAAAGCATTTCTTGAAATCGCCGTTGTGAAGTACAAGACCTTTAAACCAGCCAGTGCCATAGCCCCACATTGGGGTGAAATACCTGCCATTGATTTGTTGAAGCAATGTGATTAGGCGTATTTTTTTCCAATCACGTTGAGATTTTTTTTGAAAGATGTGCTTCACCAGATCTTGAAAATATTTTCTAATTTTGTGAATAGGGAGATACTATTCAATACCTGGATTAATTTTTTTGTGGAATATGAGTACGCAAACGCTGGAACTGATTGATTCTGATATAGCCATTGGGCTGGAAAACACCATTGTCGTTTTTAATGATGAAGTGAACACGTTTGACCATGTGATTGACAGTTTCATTGATATCCTTGGGCATAGCCTCACTCAGGCAGAACAATGTGCCCTCATCATACATACCAAAGGCAAATGCAAGGTAAAGCAGGGGGACTACGATGTCCTGGTACCGATGTGTTCTGCCATCCTTGACCGCGGCCTTTCTGCCGAGATTCACTAAGAGCATCTCTAAAAACGCTCTTTGTATTACCTCATCCTCACACGGAACATTCGAACGCTATCTCGTCCGAACTTCATTTGGAGAAGGGTTGAAGGTTGTTTTTAGAGATGTTCTAAAAGCGGATGTCTCAAACAAAAAATGGCCACCTTTTCAGATGGCCATTTTCTATATTATTATTTGATTTGCTCTTATTTCAGCTTTAACTTTTTGCCTGGATGCAATAGTGCCGTCCTCGATATCCTGTTCACCTTTCAAAAAGGGACGTGGTTGTGGGGCAGGTGGTCCGCGCCGGGCAGCTTATCGGTTTGGGCGGTACTACTGGCCACTCTACTGGCCCGCACCTGCACTTCGAGGTTCGTTACAAGGGATCAGCCATTGACCCGAACAAGCTTATTGACTTTGAAGACACGACGCAACATTCCCTGAAAACTGATACCTTGACCCTTACCTCG
>Ga0206900_1154_pt1 | contig 16837 bp, 14 predicted proteins | sample Alteio_BWOrgHeat_46_FD_153235 | JGI IMG/M metagenome (GOLD analysis project Ga0206900, IMG submission 153235) | Enriched cells from forest soil in Barre Woods Harvard Forest LTER site, Petersham, Massachusetts, United States -... | ecosystem: Environmental > Terrestrial > Soil > Temperate forest >... | reverse complement strand
AATACTTGTATTGGTGGTGTGCTCGAACCATTACAAGCTAACCCAGTAATTATTGAAGACAATTGCTTTATAGGTACCGGAGTTGCAATTGTAGAAGGCGTTATAGTTGAAGAAAATAGTATCATTGGCATGGGCGTAAAAATTGGCCAAAGCACAAAAATTTATGATCGCAATAAAGATGAATTAATTATTAGTGGCCGGATCCCAGCGGGATCGGTAGTAATACCCGGTTCTATGCCTAGCGATAATGGCAAATATAATACTGATTGCGCAATTATTATTAAAACCGTAGATAGTACTACCCGTGCCAAGGTTAGTATTAACCAACTATTAAGATAAACTATTACATAAGCTTAGTGGTAGCAATACTCGCATTAATTTTAGACAGCGCCATCTCTAAAGAAGCCAGATTTTGTTGTTCTTTTGCAACAACTTCTGGGGGTGCCTTGTTAACGTAATTAGGGTTAGCTAATTTTTCCTGTGCTTTCAGATGCTCTTTGGTAAGCTTTTCTAGCTCTTTACTTAAACGCTGCAGCTCAGCATCTTTGTCGATTAAACCCTGCATGGGGATTAACAGCTGCAATTCGCCAACCAAGGCAGTCGCGGCAGCAGGCAAAGCTTCACCAGGTTTAACCCAAGTAATACTCGTAAGCTTTGCAACAGCTTTTAGAATATGCTCGTAAGCCGCGATTTGCTGTTGCTGTGCGGCAGTCGCATTGGCAATAAACATAGGTAATTGTTTTAATGGTGCAATATTCATTTCACCACGAATATTACGTATACCCAAAATTATATTTTGTAATTCTGTAACTATCTGTTCTACCTCAAGATTATATACGGCATTTACTGCTGGGAAGTGATGATTAATCAACAAGCATGGCTTGTGTAGCGGCATCTTCTGCCATATTTCTTCAGTTATAAACGGCATAATCGGGTGTAGCACTTGTAGAATTTCACCTAGCATAAATTTAAGAGTCTTGCGGGTAGTATGCGCGCTATCTGGGCTATTTAGCATCGGCTTCGCAAGCTCTAAATACCAATCACAAAATTCATTCCAAACAAATTCATACAAATAATTCGCAATGAAATCAAATCTATAGGTTTCAAAGTGCTTGATCACGTTAGCTTTAGTCTGATCCCAGCGCGACAAAATCCATTTATCAATCACACCTAAATTTGTATAGTCTGCATTTATATCTAGTTGATCGCTTGGATCTAGATTTTCAATGTTAATGAGCACGTAACGCGCAGCATTCCATATTTTGTTACAAAAATTTCTATAGCCTTCAAGACGCTTTAAATCAAAACGAATATGCCGGCCATTAGTAGCTAAAGCACAATACGTAAAACGCAGTGCATCGGTACCATAGGCTGGGATGCCATCCGGAAATTGCTTTTTGGTTTCTTGTTCGATTTTTTTAGCCATTTGTGGCTGCATCAAACCAGAGGTGCGCTTTGATAATAATTTTTCTAAAGTAATGCCATCAATTAAATCTAACGGATCTAAAACATTACCTTTAGTTTTAGACATTTTTTGACCGTTTTGATCTTGAATTAAACCATGAATGTAAACCTCTTTAAATGGTACATCGCCAGTAAATTTTAGTCCAAACATGATCATCCGCGCGACCCAAAAGAAAATAATATCAAAGCCAGTAACCAAGACATTAGTGGGGTAAAATTGCGCTAGTTCAGGAGTTTTTTCTGGCCAACCTAGGGTTGAAAAGGGCCATAATGCTGACGAAAACCAAGTGTCTAATACATCGGTATCTTGAGATAATAATATATTTGCAGCAAGTTTATAAGTCTGGCGCACGTCTGCCTCATCATACCCAACATATATATTACCATAATTATCATACCAGGCTGGAATACGATGTCCCCACCATAATTGACGACTAATACACCAATCTTGAATATTGTTCATCCATTCGTAATACACTTTGGTCCAATTTTCAGGCACAAATTTAATTGCCCCAGAATGTACTGCATCAATTGCTGGTTTTGCTAAACTTTCAATTTTCACAAACCATTGATCGGTTAAATATGGTTCAATCACGGCATTAGAACGGTCACCGCGTGGTACTTTAAGAGTATGCGGTTCGATTTTTTCTATTAAATTTAAGGACGTTAAATCTTTAACAATTTGTTCGCGTGCTACAAAGCGATCTAAGCCTTGATATTGCTGTGGTGCATTGCTATTAATTTTGGCATCGGCAGTAAAAATATTTATTAGCTCCAGCTTATGTCGTACGCCGACACTATGATCGTTAAAATCGTGTGCGGGAGTAATTTTTACGCAACCGGTTCCAAATTCTGCATCAACATAGTCATCGGCTATAATTGGGATTTGGCGGCCAGTTAATGGTAAGGCTACCATTTTACCAATTAACTGCGAATAACGGGGATCTGCCGGGTTCACCGCTACCGCTACGTCACCAAGCATAGTTTCTGGGCGTGTTGTTGCTACTACTATATGGCCATCACTAGCTACGAGTGGATAACGGATATGCCACATGAAACCTTGTTCTTCAATTGATTCAACTTCTAGATCCGAAATCGCAGTATGTAATACTGGGTCCCAGTTTACTAAACGCTGACCGCGATAAATTAAGCCCTCGCGATACAATTTTACAAACGTCTCTAAAACTGCTTTGGATAAGTCTGGATCCATAGTAAAACGCTCACGCGACCAGTCTACCGAAGCACCTAAACGCCGTAACTGCCCAGATATAGTGTTACCAGACTCTTCCTTCCACTCCCAAATTTTTTCAACAAATTTATCACGACCTAAGTCATGCCTAGAGCTACCATTTTGCTGTAGTTGACGCTCTACCACCATTTGTGTAGCTATGCCAGCATGGTCCGTACCAACTTGCCACAAAGTCTTATCACCGCGCATCCGGTGATAACGAATTAAAGCATCCATAACTGTATCTTGGAACGCATGCCCCATATGCAAGCTACCAGTTACGTTAGGGGGGGGGATCATGATGCAATAAGAATTTTCAGCCTGCATATTGGGCTTATAGTAATCGCCTATTTCCCAAATACGGCACCATTTGTCTTCAATTATCGTTGGATCGAATACTTTATCTATAGTCATGCTTCAAACTTTAAATTATGCAGATTAAGTATGAAATTTGACATGAAATGGCTGCAAGGTCAAGGTGCTGTTTAAGGTCATAGTTGTCTTTAAGACTAATTATTTGATACCATACATCGTGTTTGGGCTAATAATGAGAAGAACATGCTAACATTTGATAAGCTGCTAGAAATTAATATTGATTTATTATCTACTGGAATTGAATCAGCATTTAAAAACATAGTTAAAGAACTTGATTTTTACCCAAAAAATTTTTCAAATGACATGATCGTAAATTTGACTAAGGATATAAAAAAATTTTCAATAAGGGAGATAAGATCTAAATTTTTTGAGCATCTTGAACACGCAGTCTGTAATATAATAAAATTAATATCAGGCCGAGAACTAGTATCTTATATGTTGGAGCATGGCAATCAATATGTACGCGGTGATAAAATAGGTTTCATTAATAATGTGCAAGATATCATTAATGATATATATATTGATAACATAAAAAATATTTATACTGTGGACTATTCTAAAGATTTTAATATTGCTTATGCCTGGACATTGATGTCGACACTTTTATTAGATGAAGAATATATAAAAAAAGCGGTTGCATCTAATGATAATTATAAAGAGTTCAATGATAATCACACACTTAAAATTATAATTAATATTTCAAATAAGATTAATCCCGCAATATATCACATTCCATACCAATATATTTTTGAAGTAATACTTAATTATAAAAAGGAAATAAAAACAACAGAAGCAAAATATATTATTAATGCACTTTTTCTGGTGGATAAAGCTACCTTATATTTTGATGAAAATATTAAAAATTTAAATTCTGATAATTTAACTGCAGATTCATGTGTAAAGATTGTTGATGAGACTATTAATATTATGAAACTTGAAAATATTACTAAAGAAGATAAAGAGGAGATGGCTAACTCTTCTTTTAGGCTTAAGTATATAGAAGAATGCGTTAACATCCCAAACTCTAGCAGCAAACGAATGCGCAAAATGTGATTTTAACTTCTGACGTTTAAAATAGTCGTTATGTGGATTAAGTATGAAATTTGAAATGAGATTAACATGATGGAAATATTTTATGAATTGCTAAAATTTAACATTGAGTTATTATTAACTACAATTGAGTCAGAAATTAACAATATAACTAAAAAACCTTGGTTTAATCTACAAGAATTTTCAAAAGAAATTATCGCAGATTTTACTGCAGCTATGCAAATTTTTTTAATGAGCGAGATCAGAGACATGAGAATTAATTTTTTTGAAAATCTTGATGTAGAAGTATCTAGTAGAATAAAAGCAGAATTATTATCAAATCCAGAATTAATATATATGGCGGAACATGACAATTCATATGTAAAAAATAATAAAATAAATTACAATAGGATACAACCTATTATTAATGAAATATATATTGACAACATAGAAGATATTTCTATAGCAGAATATTTTGAAAATTCTGAGAATTTTGATATTGATTATGCCAAGGATTTGGTGTCGAGTCTTGTACTAAGTGAAGAATATATAAAAATAGCGATTAAATTTAATGAAGCTTATAAAGAACTCCGCGACGATGACACACTTAAAATTATAACTAAAATTTCAAATAAAATTAATTATGGAATAAATAACATTTCGTACGAAAATATTTTTCAAAACATATTTAATGAAGAAAGCAAAATAAAGGCCGACTTTTTTATTTATGCACTTTGGCTGGCGCATAAAGCTAATGAATATTTTTATAAAAATATTAAAAGCTTACAGACTGATAATTTAACTCAAGATTTGTGTGAAAAGATTATTAGTGATACTATTAATACAATGCAATGTAAAGACATTACTAGAGAAGATATAAACGCGATTGATCTTTGTTTTAGGTCTAGGTGCATAGAAGCATTCCTTGAATGCTCTAGCAGTAGTAGCTCGTCTTCATCACAATTAAACACATCACATAATTTATACCCCAGTAAACGAATGCGCAATTTTCCAAGCTAAAGACTTTGTACGGCAACACCTCCAGTCATGCCATGCCTCAAACTTTAAATGTCCATAAGGTCAAGGTTCTGTTTAAAATCATAGTTGTTTTTAAGACTAATTATCTGATATCCTAAACGGCGTAAAATTTAATAATATAATGAGATAGAACATGCCGCGACCATATGATAAGTTGCTAGAAAATAAAATTAATGAGTTATCTAATAAAATTGAAGCAGAAGCTAAACAAATTCAGTTTAATCCAAATGAAGTTATCACAGAATTTACTGCAGACATAAAAAAAATTTCAAAGAATCCGATGAGATCTATTTTTTTTAACCGTCTTGATGACGCAATCTGTAGTACAATAGTATTCGAATTAATATCAGCTTCAGAATTAGTAGATATATCGAAACATGACAATAAATATGTACCCGGTAATAAAATATCTTACACGACGATACATCCTCTAATGAATAAAATATATACTGACAACATAAAAAAGATCCGTGAAACAGAATCTTCTGAACGTTTTGATATTAATTATGCCAAGGGTTTAATGTCGAAGATTAACTTGAGTGAAGAAAGTGTAAGAACAGCGGTTGTATCTAACAAAAAATACAAAAAACTCCATGATAGTCTCACACTGGATATTATAACTAATATTTCAAATACGATTAATTTCGGCATACTTAATATTCCATGCGAAGATATTTTTACAAAAGTATGTAATGAAATAGAAGAGAGCTATACTATTTATGCGCTTTGGCTGGTGCGGAAAGCTACCTTGTTTTTTGATGAAAATATTAAAAATTTAAATCCTTGTGACTTAACCCAAGATTCGTGCAGGATAATTGTTAATAACACTATTAAGATCATGAAATTTAACTATAACACTATACAAGATAAAAAATCTGTAGATCCATCATTTATACTTCAGTGTGAACAAGAATGCAGTAACTTGTTTTCATATAAACGAATGCGTGGGCTGTCATTTTAATGACGTTTAAAATAAAAGCCATTTCTACCTCACGCCTATTCTTTTGTTATAGATGGACCATTATTTTGTGCCGCGAGCAAGCCTTCAACAGCTAAAATAGCCGCGACAGTCTCCGGTAATTCTTTTTCAATAATAACGCTCATTGCCTTCAGTTCTGATTTTATTTCATTAAAAACTTCCGGAGCATCCGCAGATTCCATTTCCGGTATAACTTCATTTATCTCTACCAAAGAATTTTTTTTATCCAATAAAAACCCTCGCTTACGTTTAAGTGATTGCTCCTCACTCAATTGTTCACTGGCTAGTCTATAATTCTTTCCTGCGGTGAACAATCGCATATATTCGTCACAACGTTTATTGTTAGAACCTGAAGCGTTAATCTTAGCTTGAATTTTTATTACACACTCATACAGTTCCATCATATTTTATTACCTCTATTATTCCGTTTTGGACTCGTGGCTTGGCTTGTCGGTTTCGCCACAATAAACATCTGTTTAAGCTCTTCTTTAAATTTAGGAATTTCATTATCTTCATAGGCTGTTTTAAGTAATTCCGCGCGCATGGCTGTTCTTTCAGTTTCCGTCATAAGAATACTTTCATCCAAAAATGAACGAATTTCCTTATATTTTTCAGCATAAGGTCCAGTATTCTTAACAGGAGGCGGCGCGAGACTAGCTCTATATTTATTTTCAATCCCTATAATATTTTCAAATGAAGTAACAATATCCCAATGCATACCACTAAGAGCTTGAATCTTTAAAATTGTTAGCCACTGCTCAGCTATATCATTTTCTGCTTTGGTTCTAGGCTTAGTTAGCCAATATGGATTTACCTCTCTATACTGGGTACATAAAACATCTTTTTCTGATAAATACAGCTTAATAGCTGTCCTCTCATCATCAGTATGAACAATACCACTCTTTGTAAAGTGAGTAACGGCACCAAAAGGCTCGGGAGATAATTGCCCCTGCGCGGGATTTCTACATTCAGCGCCATGCCTAAACATGACTTTACCCATTATAGCATTTGCGGCACAAAAATATAATAGCTCCCCTACAGAAATAGAACCCATATCTGGTTTTAACTCTGCGATATATTTTTCAAATCTTGTTTTACCATTTTCGTCACCAGGTTCTTGTTGATTTAGAAATGTCGTAAGATTTCTTATTTGTTGATATTCAGGGTTAGATAGAAAAGGTTCACTGCTACTCAAATATTTTAACAATCGTCTCGAGTCAGATATTAAAGATGACAGCCCATCCACTCTAAAAGCATTGTAAATTGCCATGGGGTTAATCTTTCCGCTACTTAGCTTAAAAGCAGCAACTAACTCTTTAGGTAAAGACATATGCATTATGTCAAAATCATTAGTAACCGGATAAGGTTCGCCAACTACTAAATTTGGTGCTTTTATCTCTTGGCCATTATGTGTTTTTATGTCATATACAGGTGCAACATGATTTAGATCCAATTTTTTTGTTTTTATATACTTATTAAGTTGCAGATCAGGCCTCCTGGGCCGTCATTATGCGACATGTCATACCTCTAAAACCTAATAAACCTACGGTTTAGAGGCTTGCCAAGGTATAAAAGTTCACATGTGGCCGCAAAAAGATCTTGCTAACGTTCAGAACGTTGGCTATACTAACGTTCTGAACGTTAGGTACAGAAAAACCAATAAAATGAATATGTTAGAAATAAATAGACATCTTTTAGCTGGTGATGTAAATACAACAGGTGTATTACCACATATAGAAGAGCTGGCTTCATTACCATTCTTATTTTCTCAAGACTTTGGCTTATCAAAACTACCGCTGATACCAGGAATTATAATGATTCGCGGCCCAAGGCAATACGGAAAAAGCACGTGGATTGAACAACAAATTAAACTCTGCATCACTGAGTTTGGGGCCGGTAGCGCCTTGTATCTGAATGGTGATGAAATTGGCAACCACTCACAACTTTTGGAGTCATTACGGGAACTAATTAATCTATTTCCTAGTGGAATTAATGTAAAACGAATTTTTGTTGATGAAATTACAGCCATTAAAGATTGGCAGATTGCTGTAAAAAGATTAGCAGATGCCGGAGAGCTATCAGATATCTTACTTATTACTACTGGATCAAAAGCAACTGATTTAAGGCATGGTTTTGAAAGATTACCTGGAAGAAAGGGGAAAATAGATCGCACTAGTTATATATTTACGCCGATATCTTATAAAGAGTTTCATAGTAAATGCCATGCCACTTTTGGAGATGACACTTTATATGCTTATATTTTATCAGGCGGCTCTGCTATTGGCGCTAATTCCTTAGCTGAGAACGGACGTATTGCTGAATATGTAATAGACACAATAAGTGATTGGGTGTTGGGGGAATTTTCCCAAAGCGGTAGATCTAGAGCTACGCTTATGGCAATTCTTACGGCTATATATAGATTTGCACCTAACCCGGTCGGACAATCTAAAATTGCACGCGAAAGTGGTTTAGCTAATAATACCGTAGCTAAAGGGTATGTAGAGCTTTTAGCAGATTTGATGATTCTAGTTCCAGCCTATCCCTACGATATCGACAGACGGATCACTTTGTTAAGAAAAGAATGTAAATATCATTTTACAAATCTATTTGTTGCCATGTGCATGCACCCGCGTAAACCACGGACAATTGCAGAACTAAAAGCAATCCCAAGCGCAACTTTTGCACCTATATTAGAATGGCTAGTAGCGCAAGAATTATGGCGCAGAGCCTGCATAATGAATAAACAATTAGATTATCTAAATTTTTGGCAAACTTCGCAACACGAAATAGATTTTGTCGTACCGGATGAAAATTTATGGTTGGAAATTAAATCAGGTAAAGAGCAAGCTAGTAACTTGCTATGGTTTACGAAACATACCAATAATGATCAAATTTTAACCGTAATAAATCAATCAATTTTTAATACGCAACGCATCAAAGGTATTACGATGGAAAATTTTCTGTTACAAAATTATGTTGACATACAACTTTAATGCAGGTATATTTGTATTCAATTTCCGAATAGGGAATTAATTTTTGTCCCGGCTACCTTAGTCGGGATTTTTTTTACCCTTTTTTGCCACATCATTGCGAATATAAGTCGGGACTGCTTCATTAGGTTGTAAAACTTCGCCACGTTTATACAAATCTGCGGCTAACTGTACAATTTCCTGGGCACGCGGATGTAATATCGCCGCATCGATAATTAAATTTGGATTATGTTGCTTAATAATTGCAGAGTAAGGTGCTACACCAGTACCGACTGCAATGCATGACGCCGTAGTGCTAAAAACCAATTCTGCCGGTTTTTTCAACATGTCTTCCGATATGGGCGTAACCAAACCATCTGCGTTTGCTTTATAATTACCGTAATAAATTTCTTGCATGCGCGCATCTAATAAAGCAACTATACGCTCGTAAGAATGCACATTGAACGCCTGCTGCGCCAATGCTTGTAACGATGACACCGCAATAACCGGCTTATGCACACCAAATGCTAACCCTTGTATCACGCTTGCAGCAATACGCACCCCCGTAAAGCTTCCTGGGCCGCGCCCAAATGCAAACGCATTAATATCTTTTAAAGTAACGCCAGCCTGGATGCAGATCTGATCTACCATCCCCAACAATAACTTGGCGTGTGCCTGTGGCTCTATCACAAATAGATTACATGACTGTGTTGGAGTGATAATCGCAACCGAACAGGCATCTGTTGCAGTTTCAATTCCTAATATAATTGACATAAATATTGACCCATATAAAAACACCATCCGAGTTACCCCAGATGGTGCCCTAGTTTGCTGGTCTAACCTCTAGAACTGATCGAACTAAGCGACTCTACGATGACGCGCTTTATGTTTTACAGTTACTTTTGCAGAAGTTTTTTTAGACTTAGCAGCAGACTTTCTTCTATGTTTTTTTTTAACTGGAGCAATTACGTCCATACCAGCTACAACAGAAGAAACAGCTTTCTTAGCTTTAGACTTACGACGTACTTTACGCTTTGCTACGCCCTTAGTTGCTTTTTTAGCTGTTTTACGTTTAGCTACTTTGCCCTTCTTAGCTACTTTGCTCTTCTTAGCTACTTTGCTCTTCTTAGCTACTTTACGCTTCTTAGCTACTTTTTTACGCTTAGCTACGCCTTTCTTCGCTACTTTACGCTTAGCTACTTTACGCTTCTTTTTAGCTACAGTTTTTTTCTTTGCTGTAGATTTTTTAGCAGCTTTACGCTTTGCGCCAGTACGTTTTTTAGTCGTTGCTTTCTTTGCAACAGACTTCTTCTTAACACTCTTTGACTTCGCTCTTGCCATGATCAATCTCCCAAGGCTATCCAGAATTAAACCGTCATTACAAACATAGCACAAATATTATGTTAGTACATAATATTGCAACAAATTTTTCATTATTTTTTAAATATTTTATATTTTAGATCTCTTTGTAACAAATTTTAATTCTTAAAAACAAAAAATCGATCGCTAATGCAAGACCTACTACATTATTTACAAGCGACTTTGTTTTTGTTTTGGAAATATTTGTTCGCGAATTTCTTCAAATACTTCTTCTTCATGCTTTGTACCATCAACTGTCACAAAGTGCATACCATTTTGTTTGTTTCTATATTGATGTACCATGGGTTCGGTATCACGATGATAAACTCTTAGGCGCTCGCGTACTGTATCAGGACTATCGTCCGGACGCATTATTAGATCTTCACCAGTCTCATTATCTTTACCAGCATGCATGGGTGGGTGTGAAATAATATGATAGATACGCCCAGAGCCAGGGTGTACTCTGCGTCCCGCAAGACGCGAGACTATCACTTCATCTGGAACTGTAATCTGCACGACAAAGTCCAATTCCACACCAGCTTTTTCTAAGGCCTGAGCCTGCGCTGGGGTGCGCGGAAAACCATCTAGAATGAAACCGTTCTTGCAATCTGACTGTGCAATACGCTCCTTCACCAAACGAATCATATCTGCATCAGGAGCAAAGTGTCCTGCGTCTATGGTGGCTTGAATTGATTTACCGAATGCATCACCGCGACGGATTGCATCACGCAACATATCACCAGTCGCAATATGCGGAATATTTAATCTATCTCTTAATAACTCTGCCTGTGTACCTTTACCAGCCCCAGGCGGACCCAATAAAATTATTTTCACGTTCGACCTCAGAAAAATCTTAAAAAAATCAGGCTATGAGTATACCATAAAATCTATTGACACGTTAAAGACCTGGCCATCTGCTCTAGACTCGCGGCCCCAGTTTTGAGATGCTGCAAACTATCGTAAACTTCTTGTAATGTAAGCCCCAAAGGCTCCAGCAATTGTTCGGTAACTCCAACGGAGCTGCCGTCACCAATACCATCTTCGCGCAGTAACTGATTAGTGATCTGGATTATTTTTACATACAGCCCATACTTACCAGTATAGGTTAAAGAATGATGCTCTTTTGTAATTACACATATAGCTTCTGGCATATTCCAGTGCCGCAACAACCACGCACCCAATTGCGCATGCCCACTGCGCGCCACATTAAATGCCTGTCCCATGCCCAATAAACGCTGCTCTAGAATAACAATCGATACATTTGGGTTTAAGCGCAACCATTTTTGCAATAAACTATACTCGGGTGGAAATAATTGGCTAAACAATAACAAACCAAAATTATGAAATAATCCGGCCAGGTAGCTAATCGCTGGGTCTAACTCTAGGCGTTCGGCTACCAACTCGGTAATACGCTGCGAATAGATCGCCGCATAAAAAGAATGTCGCCAGAAGTCTTCTGCCCCAGCAACACGTTCAGTATTAAAGGCTCGGCCTGCGGCCACCCCCAGTGCGATATGGCTAACCATATCAAATCCCAGGACGTGTTCAATAGCATGATGTACGGTGGTGTCATGCATTCTCGCAGCAACATCAAGACGTTCTTGTACGAATGGCAATTGCATATAGTAACCGATCTGTTGCTGCATCTCTGGATCTTGTGTTACTAAGTCGATTAGTTCTTTAGTAGAATGCTCTTTACTAATAGATAGCTGCAAAATTTGGATCGCCACCGGCGGCAGATCAGGTAAAACCAGATTTTCTAAAACCCCAATAGCACTGGAACTTTCTTCAGCCTCTGGTTCCACACCAAATTCCCCTGCCTGGGTAAAACTAAAAATTTTTGCTCTAGGGTGGCTGCGTAGATAATCTGCGGCGGCCATTTGTAACAATGTTGTATGGCTCCCTGATGCAAAATATACGCTAGATAATTTTTTAACACTTTGATCAATTATAACATCAACATTGTATGGATGACCTATTGCTGGCCAAGAGCCAGCCTCGCAATCATTAAAAATTCTATTAACATTAATACTTGGTAAAAATTTTAAATCTCGTTTTAAAACTTGTTGGCACAAGTCAAAATCAATCTTACGCCCAAGTGGATAGACAACTAATAATTCACCATCACTATCCGCAACTACTTGAGCTACAAGTACTTGAGCAGGGTCGATATTTAACAAACTAGCTGCTAATTCCAAGCTGATTACGCGCTTATGTTGTAAAGCAATATAAGCAAAGCGATTGCTATCTAGGATCTGCTTTATACTCGCAGCAATAATCATAATGTTTCCTAACCTGTATTGCGCATTCCAGCGGCTATTCCAACAATAGTAGTAAGTAATGCTTGTATTAATTCCTGCGGCGCATTATCACCCTGTTCCCTTACTCTATATAACAACTCAACTTGCAACAAATGTAAAGGCAATAAGTAAGGATTTCGTAAATTAATTGACCTATCTAAAACATGATTTTTTGCTAACAACTTTTCTGTGCCCAGAACCTGCAATATGACTTGACGTGCTACAACAAATTGTTGCCGTAATTCATCTCCTAACAACGCCAACTCAGGTGCGACCAAACGTTTTTCATAGTGCGCTGCAATATCAATATCAACTTTAGCCAAGACCATCTCACACATGCTTAATACTGTTTGAAAAAATGCCCAATGCCGTCGCATTTCAATTACATCATAGCCACGTTGCGTATCAAACGCGTATTGTAATGCTACACCCACCCCAATCCAAGATGGCAGTAAAAAGCGATTTTGCGTCCACGCAAAGACCCAGGGGATAGCTCGCAACTTGCTCAAAGAATCCGCATTGGTACGTGAATCCGGACGGCTGCCGATCGCCAAACGTTTTAACTCACGCGTTGGTGTCGCGGTCTGAAAGTAACGAATAAAATCAGTATCCTCAGCTATAGTATTTTGATACGCATCGGCCGACACTCGCGCCAAATCACTAATTAAGGCACGCCATTCCGGCTTCGGAGCTGGTTGGGGTAGCAGAGTAGCCTCTAGAGTCGAGGTTACATACACAGAAAAAGTCCGCAAGGCGATAGCCGCTAATCCAAATCTATTTTGAATCACCTCGCCTTGTTGCGTCACCCGCATCACTCCATGCACCGAGCCAGGCGGCTGCGATAAAATTGCGCTATGTGTTGGCCAACCGCCGCGCCCCAAACTACCGCCTCTACCATGAAAGAACACTAGCTTGACCGCATGTTGATCTGCAACCGCCAACATTTCTTCTTGCGCTCGGTATTGCGCCCAGGCCGCTGCTAACATCCCTACATCCTTGGCTGAATCCGAATAGCCAATCATGACTTGTTGTTGGCTGTTAATTAAATCTCGGTATACCGATAAACTCAATAACGTACTCAGAATTTGAGCTGAGTTTTCTAGATCGGTGCGTTTCTCGAATAACGGGACTACAGGCAAAATATTTTCAAGCCCGAATTGGCGTTGCAACAATACTACTGCCAATACATCTGACGGCGCAGATGACATCGAAATTATATACGATCCCAAACTATCGCGCGGCAGATCGACAAGTAATTTTAGAGTTTGCACAGTATCTTGAACACTAGGCTCTTGGTACACGGCATCTGCAATCAATCGACGGCCCTGCTGCAATTCTGTTACTAAAAATTGTTGACGTTGTTGTTCCGACCATGCAGCGTAATCCCCCAAGCCCATACTTTGAGTTATCACCGCCATAAGTTCGGTATGCTTGGTTGCCTCCTGGCGAATGTCAGTACGCACTAAAGACATACCAAAGCACCTGATTTGACGAATAATATCTAATAATAAGCCATCGGCTATATTTCCAGCCTTACATTCATGCAACGATTCATAACAAATTAATAACTGCTCTAATAATTCCTCAGAATGTAGATAATTGGCATCACGCGCCAAATCACGAGTGGCTTTCAGTCGCAATTGTACTTGTTTTAACAATACGCGATATGGTTCTTTAGTTTCGCTGCCGACCATATTACGCAATTTCGCATTGCACGGTTGCATCGATAAACTCTCGCGCAGCTTACGAATTTCCCCTAACAGCAAATCAGCCGCAACCCAACGTGCCATAAATATTACACGTCTGGTTACCTCTGGAGTAACATTGGGATTACCGTCACGATCGCCGCCTAACCAAGAATCAATTTTCAAGGGGGCTAGATCCAATGGTAATTCTCGTCCCAAATATTTGCGTACCACATTTTGCAATTCACGCATAAAACGCGGCACTGCATGCCAAATAGAGCTTTCAATAATTGCATAGCCCCATTTTGCTTCATCTATAGCCGTCGGTTTTTGCGAACGCACCTCAACAGTTTGCCACACCGAGGTCATTTCTTGCTGCATCGAATCTTTTACTGCAGTTATCTCGTCTGGTGTTAAAATTTGCTCATCAAGCTTTTGTAAGGCTGCGGTGATACGATTATATTTAAGCATCACCGTACGCCGCTTGACCTCGGTAGGATGTGAGGTCAACACAAACTGAATGTCCAACGCTAAGATCGCTTGATAAAGATCTTGCTTGCTAACGCCTTGAGCTAGCAATTTGGGAATCATGTCTTCCAAAGATCCCAATTGCGGACCCAATGCTGGGTTCATTTTATATAATCTGGTGCGACGAATGCGATGATATTGTTCCGCTATATTTGCAAAATTTAAAAATTGACTGAAAGATTTAGTAACCGGTATCAATTGCTCTGGTGGTAAGGTTCTTAATACTACGATCAATTGTTCATAGGCAGCAGTATCACCCTGTTGTATCGCTTTAGCCAAGAGCCGAATTTTCTCAACATTGGCATAGACTTGCTCTCCGGCCTGCTGCTTTAAGGTCAACCCAAGCAAGCCCCCTAACATTCTAATATCGTCACGCAGGACTGCATGTTGATCTTCGGTTTCGGTTACCATCGCTGTTACTGTGCCTTCCTATATTCATACTATTATATGTAGATGACACTAAGTATACATGGAAATAAAGATGGACAAAAGAACGCCTCCGCCTGTTAAGAAGCGCCCTGTAACTCCTGAAATAAATGATTCGATGTTGACTAGAGAGTCTTGGAAGATATTTCAGGTAATTTCAGAATTTGTAGAGGGTTATGAACGCCTAGTCCACATCGAACCATCGGTAAGTATATATGGTTCAGCACGTGTAACCCCTGAAAACCACTATTACCAACTAGCATGTGAAATCGGCGAATTATTATCTAACTCTGGTTATTCGGTAGTAACTGGCGGCGGCGGCGGCATTATGGAAGCCGGCAACAAGGGAGCATACCAAGGTAATTCTTTCAGTATCGGTTTAAATATAGTATTACCTGGTGAAATATTAAACAGCGCTTACCAAGACATCTCGTTGCGCTTTAGACACTTTTTTACGCGTAAAGTAATGTTTGTTAAATATGCATCTGCATATATAGTATTACCCGGTGGTTACGGCACTTTAGATGAGCTTAGTGAAATTTTGGGGCTAATTCAAACCAAAAAAACACGGCGTATTCCAGTAATATTAGTACATAAACCGTTTTGGACTGGTTTAATATCTTGGTTCGAGAATACATTACTAAAAGAAAAAATGATTGATAAAGCAGATCTAGATTTATATTCCTTTGCAGAAACACCGCAAGAGGTACTGGAAATAGTACAGGCATTCTATAGTCCCAGGTATACCCGGGCTTGAGTGTTATAACTTAAGATTGCCAATCTCTCTTGTAAATATTGGATTAACCGCAATAGCATTCATTAAATCACTGTGGGCATCTAGCAATGGCGTATTCATTGGCATAAAAAACCACCTTATCAATAGGGCTGATTATATAGCCAGTTTTATATTATAAGACTAAGTGGTATCTCTAAATACCTCAATAATATTGGGAATTTGTTGAATTTTCGTTAAGACGCGCCCCAAGCGATCTAATCCCGACACTTCCATTTTAACTTTGAAATCAGCTTTATTAGATTCTTTATCCGTCAATGATTGTATGGTAATAATATCAACCTCTTCTGCAGCTATAATCGCTGAAATATCGCGGATTAAACCGCGGCGGTTATATGCTTTAATCACAATATCAACTGAATAATTATTGGAAATCTTACGCCCCCATTCTACAGATACCAAGCGCGCTTTCTTAGCTTCTTTAACTTGCAGCACATTGATACAATCTTTACGATGTATAGATACGCCCTCGCCTAAGGTAATATAACCAATTATTTCATCTCCCGGTACTGGCTTACAACAACGTGCCATATGTGAATACAAATTATCAATACCTGCAACAATAATTTCGGCATTAGTTTGTTTTTGTTTGCTAGGTACATGCTGATGTAGTTTATTAAACTCTTGCACTGTAACAGGCAACATATCCTGTTGCGGATGCTTT
>Ga0206900_1153_pt1 | contig 16923 bp, 12 predicted proteins | sample Alteio_BWOrgHeat_46_FD_153235 | JGI IMG/M metagenome (GOLD analysis project Ga0206900, IMG submission 153235) | Enriched cells from forest soil in Barre Woods Harvard Forest LTER site, Petersham, Massachusetts, United States -... | ecosystem: Environmental > Terrestrial > Soil > Temperate forest >... | reverse complement strand
GAGGAAAGAATATGAGGGGCTTCAGCTTGAGGGAAGTGCCATATCAGAGAAATTGGTGCATTTGTTCAGAGTCATTCTAGTTTTCTAGCAGTTCCAAACAACAGCGACGCAAAAAAATCCTTATCTTTACCACACTATGAAAATCATTTCGCTCTTAGGGATAGGATGTTGCATACTGTTTGGGTTACAAAGCAATGCTCAGACACTAGTAGGGCTATCTGACAGTGGATTTGTCAGCATGGACCTGACTACTTGCTCGTACAAGATATTGAACCGCGGCATCACATCTGATAATGCCAGCGATGGCATTTCCACATTTGATGCAAGGAACCAACGGTATATCTGGGAGACCCATGACAATGCTTCGCACAATGATATCATTCACCTCACCGATGCCGCAACCGGAAAATCGCTGGAAGATGATACGGTGCCGCCTCTAAGGATGGGAGAAATTGAATATGACCCCGTGAACAATACCATTTATGGGTTGGGGAATTACACCTTCAATGCCTATAACCTTAGCACGCATACACTGAGCACAGTGGCTACCTATGATTCTGTAGTAAGTGTCACAATAGGCAACACTTGCTTTGACACCGTGACAGAAACCTATTATTTTTTAAAATCAAACACAAAATCCAATGCCTTTCTGATGGCCGTCGCCGCCCACACTGGCAAACAAACATTGATCAACATCCCCAATATGGCCATGCCCGAAATAGACAAGAGCACCGGGATATTGTATGGCATTGACGACGATGGATTTGTGTCTTTCGAATTGTCCACCAAAAAATATACGGTCATAAATGGCTTAGTACCCATGACCTACTATATGGGGATGTCGACGTACGATGCCAGGCACGGCACCTACATTTTTTCATATTCCTCGATGGGCAACGGTGATTATGTGCTGGAAATCGATGTGGCCACAGGAAACCTTTCGAGCTGCAGTATCCCACAAAATTATTTTTATGACCTGGAATATTATGACAAGGCAGATACCACGCAAAGTTCAATTAACCAGGCGCTTCCCCGGTTGTTGAGGATATTCCCGAACCCTTCATCAGGCGAGAATTTTTCTGTTGCCACGGAGGGGTTTGCGACTGGATTACCATTGCATGTGCTCGTGTACAATAGCAGCGGTATCCTGGAAGAATCGCAAACCATTGCCAACCACAACCCCAGCGGAATGGATATTTCGTTGGGCAATCACGGGCCAGGCCTGTACCAAGTCATTGTGCATGATGGCATAACGTACAAATCTGCAAAGCTGGAGCGGTATTGATACAGTGAATTTCTGCAAGTCGGCTCGATTAGTAGCTCCTCCTTATAAGGCATCTACTGGCGAAGCAATTAACCTAATAAACCCATTTAACCTAATCACCCCATTTCCCCATTTCCCTTCTCCCTATCTTTGCCCCAAAACCAAAACACAGCACACATGCAAAAGATCAAGGGCCTGGTGGCCGCACCGTTCGCCGCTTTCCATACCGACAACAGCCTGAACCTGGGCATTATCCCAGCTATCGTAGAGAAAATGATCCGGGACGGGCTCACGGGCATCTATATCTGCGGCACCAATGGGGAAGGACCCAACCTCACCACCGAGGAGCGGATGCAGACGGCGGAAGCATACGTGAAGGCCTCTGCGGGCAGGATCATGATCTTTGTGCACGTGGGGCATTCGTCCATCCAAGAAGGCCGTCGCCTGGCAGAGCACGCGCAGGAGATCGGGGCAGATGTCATATCCTCGGTATCGGCGTTCTATTTCAAGCCCGGCGATGTAGGCACCTTGGTGGACAGCATCGCAGCAATAGCCTCGGCGGCCCCGCGGTTGCCGTTTTTCTATTACCATATCCCCGCACTAACCAATATGTCGCTGGACATGGTGAGCTTCTTGGAGCAGGGCGAGGCGAAGATACCCAACCTGGCGGGCATCAAATACACAGCAGCCACCCTGCATGAGTACCAAGCTTGCCTCAATTATAAAAACGGGCGGTTTGATATACTCTTCGGCTATGATGAAATGCTGCTCGGAGCGTTGGCCGTGGGTGCTAAGGGAGCTATCGGCAGCACCTACACCTATGCCGCTCCGCTGTACCTGAAGATCATGGAGGCCTTCGCGAACAACGACCTGGCAAGGGCACGGCACCTGCAAATGAAATCCATAGAAATGGTACGTTGCCTGGTAAAATACTCGCCGATCCCCGCGCAAAGGGCCATTATGCACATGGCGGGCTACGACCTCGGCCACTGCCGACTACCCCTGAACCCCCTCACCGACAATGAATACAAGGCCCTAAAGCATTCACTTGACGAAGTGGGCTTTTTTGAGGCCGTGGAAGGGTGCAGGTAGGAAGGGGTCTGAATCAGGATGATCAGGATTATGGGATATTCAGGATAGTTTGGCAATTTCTTATCTTGGTTATCGTGACATATGGATATCCTGATTCAGATGTTTTTACAAATAATTTGCCCGTATTACATATTTTATGTAAATTGCATGTCGAACAATATTGTACCATGATCAATGACGAACTGACATACAAGATCATCGGTTGTGCTATGAAAGTGCACCAAACCTTGGGAAATGGGTTTCAAGAGGTGATATATAAACGATGCCTGGCTATAGAATTTGGAAAGGCGGGGATCGGTTATCAGCGGGAAATTGAGCAGCCCATTTATTATCAGGGTGAAACTGTAGGTACCCGCAGGGCTGATTTCATCGTCGAAAGCAAGGTTTTGATAGAAACCAAAGCCATTATCCAATTGGAAGACGTGCACCTTGCCCAGGCAAAGAACTATACAGTGGCCTACGATTTGCCAGTTTGTCTGCTTATTAATTTCGGGGCGGTGAAGTTGGAATATAAACGCGTATTTAATCCCAGATTGCAGCCTATTTCGTCAGAATCAGGATATCCCGGATAAGATGAAATTCAGGATGACAATATATGTCTTCAATTTGAGGGACGAAATATCCTGAATATCCAAAAATCCTGGCAATCCTGATTCAGATACCTTCCCGATTCACATATTCTCCCGAACTTTCCACCCTTATAAAAACGTTGTATAACCGTGAATTTTGAACTTGTAAGCGACTACTCCCCCACCGGCGACCAGCCTGGTGCCATTGCCGAACTGGTAAAGGGCGTGAATGCCGGGGACCAGAACCAAATTTTGCTCGGGGTAACCGGCAGCGGCAAGACCTTTACCATGGCCAATATCATTGCCCAAGTACAGAAGCCCACCTTGATCCTCACCCACAACAAAACCCTCGTGGCGCAGCTATATGGGGAATTCAAGCAGTTTTTCCCGGAGAACGCAGTGGAGTATTTCGTGTCGTATTATGATTATTACCAGCCCGAGGCATACATGCCCGTGTCTGATGTATATATCGAAAAGGACTTGAGCATCAACGAGCAATTGGAGCGGTTGCGGCTGCGTACCACCACCTCCCTGCTCAGCGGACGGCGGGATGTGATCGTCGTAGCTTCGGTATCGTGCATCTACGGTATCGGCAACCCCGATGCGTTTCGGCAGGCTATCACCAGTATCAAAAAGGGGGATGTGATGACTAGGAACAAGTTCCTTTTCAAGTTGGTGGAAATCCTCTACTCCCGCACTACCGCCGCGTTGATATCCGGCACCTTCCGCGTCACTGGGGATATGGTGGACATATTCCCGCCCTATATGGATGCCGCCTTCCGGATCTATTTTTGGGGAGATGAGATCGAGAACATTGAGATCATAGACCCCAACACAGGCAAAAAGGTGCAGGAGCGCGACAGCATTTCCATTTTCCCCGCCAACCTGTTCGTAACAATGCCCGATACCGTGCAAACAGCCATCCGCGAGATACAGGACGACATGGTGGCCCAGGTAGAATACTTCAATTCGATAGGGAAATACATAGAAAGCAAGCGGCTGGAAGAGCGGGTGAACTTTGACTTGGAAATGATCCGGGAACTGGGCTACTGCTCAGGTATAGAAAATTATTCGAGGTATTTCGACAGAAGGGCACCGGGGTCGCGGCCGTTCTGCCTGTTGGATTATTTCCCCAGCGATTACTTGGTGTTCCTGGACGAAAGCCACCAGACCATCCCCCAAGTACGAGGTATGTATGGTGGAGACCGGGCACGAAAGATAAACCTGGTAGAATACGGGTTCCGGTTGCCCGCTGCCATTGACAACCGCCCATTGGCATTTGATGAATTTGAGGCGCTGATGAACCAGGTGGTCTATGTAAGTGCCACACCAGGCGATTATGAACTGCAACTAACGGAGGGCGTGGTAGTGGAGCAATTGATACGCCCAACCGGCCTACTGGATCCTCCGATAGAAGTACGCCCCTGTCTGAACCAGATAGACGACCTGCTGGAAGAGGTGGACGAGCGCGTGAAAAAAGGAGACAGGGTATTGGTAACCACCCTCACCAAGCGAGGATCTGAGGAACTGGCGCGGTACCTCACCAAATTCGGGATCAAATGCCGATACCTACACAGCGAAGTGGAAACCCTTGAGCGGGTAGAAATATTGCGCGACCTGAGGCTGGGTACCATTGATGTCCTGGTGGGCATCAACCTGCTCAGGGAAGGGCTCGACCTACCAGAAGTGTCCTTGGTGGCGATATTGGATGCTGATAAAGAAGGGTTCCTGCGTTCTGGCACCTCCCTTACCCAAACGGCAGGCCGCGCAGCGAGGAACGTGGATGGCAAGGTGATCATGTATGCCGACCGGATAACCGACAGCATGCGCAAAACCATTGATGAGACCAACCGCCGCAGGGAGAAGCAAATAGCCTACAATACCGCCAACAACATCATCCCTATCGGCATCTTCAAAACACGGGAGCAGATCATCAAGCAGACCACCGTAGCCGACGTTAATGACCGCTCTACCAAGAACATGATTCCATACGAGGAAGAAGTGAAACTGGCTATGGTTGCAGACCCGATCATTGAGTATATGAGCAAGCCAGCATTGGAAAAGACCATAGAGAACACACGCGCAGGCATGATGAAAGCCGCCAAGGAACTCGAGTTTACCGAAGCTGCCCGACTAAGGGATGAAATGTTTGCCTTACAGCAGATTTTGAAGGAGAAATTTGGAGAATAGGAAAACTATACTTAAATTGGTTGTGTTTTAAGGTAAGGAAAGGTAATAACTGCACTGCTTCGTACGATGATTTTTTCAGGCCGTAACGCTTGAATGTTATGTTTTGTTAAATTTTTTTACGAATTTTGAGGTTTAGGTTAACCATTCGTTCACTGTAAGGATTTTTTATAAGCCAAAATATACAACTACATGCTCAAGAGGGTTATTTTTACGTTTGCGCTGTTCATTTTTGCTTCGATTTCTGCCCAGGCAATCACCACGTTGAAGATTTACGTTGCCAACAAGAATGTTAAGTCAAACAACAATTGCACATACCAGACCATCACCTTCCACGATTCACTGGTATATAACGGCACTTTTACTAGCAAGATCAAGTACAAATGGTATTTCAATGGAGTTAGTACAGCCACTGATACAGGAGTGACGGTAACCAAACAATTTACCAGCACAGGCACCGTAGTAGTGAGTCTCACCGCCACTGACAAATCGGATGTACCTAACCTTTTTGATTCCACGACCAAAACCATAAGTGTGAACCTTGCAGGCGTGAAACCCGGATTTACTTTTACCGGGGCTAAATGTCAGCGTGTTGAGCTTAATTTCTTTAATAGCAGCGTAGAACCTGGATCCCCAATTACCGTTAATTATTTTTGGGACTTTGGCGACCATTCCACCATCATCAACAGTGCCAATCCGGGTATCCACGTTTATCCAAACGTAGGCTCTTATATAGTCACTTTGAAGGATTCTGAATCCAATGGATGTGTGAATACCATTTCACAAACCATTGTAATTGCCCCTACCCCGTTCCCGCGACAGCCGACGATAGTATCAGATTGTCAAGGAAAGCCAATCAGCTTCACTTTAAAACCTCAATTGGCAGATACCAGTGGCTTCAGGACTACTTATTCCTGGTCTTTTCAGGACAATACTGTTTTAACAAGCACCTATAAGAACCTAACCGTAAACAAGACTTTTGCCAATGACAATAACTATGTGGTGGTGGTGAGATATATTGACCACGTGGGTGGTTGTACTGATAGCATTTCATCAAACTTTACTGTATACAGCAAACCCAGGGTAAGATTTGGCTACGTACCTGTTTGCCAAGACTCCATTGCCAATTTTTTTGATTCTACTTCTGTGCCCTTTGGCCCTGGAGCTACAGATTGGTACTTTGAATTTTTTGACTCACTTCACAACAGTGTGGGCACGCCCGTGGATTCCAATCAGGCTGTCACCCCCGATCATTTTGTATTTGGGTTTCCACATGGTGGCACTTTCTTTGTGCGTGAAACAGTGACCACTGGAACCATAGGCTCAAGTGGAGGATGTTATGATTCAGCTACGCAGAAAATATATGTCAACCCGCTACCAAAAACCGATTTTACCTTCAAAAATACCTGCCAGGATTCTTCCATTCAATTTACCGATGTATCAACCATTCCGGGAGCCACGGCAGCCAACAACTTAAAAATCGTTGGTTGGATATGGTATTTTGGGGACAGTATATCGAAAAACAAGCCTTATACCTCCAACCTCCAAAACCCTTCGCACAAATATGCAAATCCAGGATATAAATACAAGGTGAAATTGGTGACCATTACCAGTACCGGATGCCGGGACTCAGTTACCAAGTTACTCAAAGCATATCCCAGCCCTATATCCGACTTTGAATTTACTTCTCAATGCGCAGGTCAGCCTATTGCATTTGCCAACAATGCCAACCTACCGCTCAATGCACAAAATGATAGCCTGACCCGTTCCTACTGGATTTTCGGGGATGGCAATAAAGACAGCACCACCAACCCCGTACACACCTTCAATACATCAGGGGTATTTAACGTGAAAATGTCGGCCTTTACCGGATATGGATGTGCGGATACCATATCAAAACCTGTATTGGTATATGCGCTTCCAGTGCCATCCTTTAAAACAGTAGGCAATTGTGAACGAGACAGCGTACAATTTATCAGTACTTCCACCACTACCTATGATAGCCTTTCTGAAGCCTCATATTCTTGGGATTTTGGAGATTCTACCGTGGTAAACGGCAAATCTAAACCAAAGCACCTTTTTAGGTATGCGGGTACTTTCCCTGTGAAATTGACAGTAACATCCATGCTATCTACTGCTACCGGTTGTACCAAGGACACTGTGATCAATGTCACCATTATCCCTGGACCCCACAGCACTTTCACATGGAATGCCAGTTGTTTTGGCCAACCTGTTTTGTTCAACAATACCACAAACAGTAATACCCCAGGTCCTATAAAATTCAATTGGGACTTTGGAGACGGCACGACAGACACCATCCGAAATCCTACGCATATTTACAATTTCGTAAAAAATGTGCATGTAAAACTTGTTTCGCTTATGCCTGCAACAGGTTGTATCGATAGCAACACACAATTCGTTTCGGTTGCACCGCTGCCCGTTGCCTTTTTTAAGGCCCGCAGTACTTGTAATGATAGTTTGGTCAAATTCAAGGATTCTTCCACATTGGCTAAGAACTTCTTCTTCAAGAGCTTTGTGTTTGATTTTGGCGATGGGCAAAAAGCCTCGGGCTCCCTGGTGCAGCATAAATATGCCGTGCCTGGTACCTATACCGTAAAGGAAGTGGTAACCACTACCACCAATTGCCAGGATTCATTCTTTAGGACCATCATCACTTATCCAAAACCTGCGGCCGCCTTTACTTCTAATACCGCATGTGCGGGTACGCCAATGCAATTTACCGATGGTACCCCTGCCAGTGATAGCGTGGCTACTTGGAATTGGCTTTTCAGCAATGTTGATACATCATCAGCCCAAAACCCGAAATATACTTATTCAAATAGTAGCTTTTTTGTGGCCAATCTCAAAGTCACTACTATTCACGGTTGTAGCGATCAAATCTCAAAGAACGTTAACGTACTCATTCAGCCAGGTGTCACCTATTCACCTCCTGTAGGTTGCGATAGGCGCGTGCTCAATTTCTATGGCCGAGAACTGAACCCGGGAGCAGATACTATCCAATCATGGCTATGGAATTTTGGGGATAGTACCGCAACCAATAATAACCAAAATACGACACATACCTATGCGGACTCAGGCAGTTATCTCGTGAAACTCCAAGCCATTTCCACTGGAGGCTGCTATGGTACATTTATTCAAAAAGTAGTTGTCCTTCCACTTCCTTTTGCGGACTTCACCTACACAGGCAATTGCTTGGGTGACCGTTTTCACTTTTCCGATACCCTGGGCGATAACACTTCCTACCCAGGTTGGAATTTTGGGGATGGCTCTGCCGATACTACCGGGCAGTTCCCTGGTCATACCTACACGGCTCCAGGCATTTATCAGGTTAAAATATATGGCTATGATGTAAATGGAATAGGTTCCCCAACCTGTACCCCTGATACTATCATCCATTCTGTGGTTGTATATCCATTGCCTATCGCCAAGTTTGCCTGGGATACGGCCTGCTTTGAAAACCCAACCCAATTCTATGACAGCTCCGATGCGGGAGGAGGCCGTATTGTGCAATACAATTGGAATTTCGTATCCAAGGTGGATACTGTGGACCAAAATCCTTTTTATACCTTCCCAGACACTTTTCCCGGTTTGCAAACCTTTGTTCCTGTAACGCTGAAAGTGGTGACCGACAAGGGGTGCGGGAGTTCTGTAACTGAAGATGTATTTATCAAACAGCGACCCAGAACCTTGTTTGAAGCGAATCCGTTCCCAATCACAATACAAAACCCTGCGGTGACTTTCACCAATAAGACCCAATTTGCTGACACCAATCAATATTACTGGAATTTTGGAGACGGTCATGACAGCCATTTATCCAACCCCATACATATATACAATGATACTGGAACCTATGTAGTCACGTTGTCATCTATGTCGCTAAGGGGATGCGTGGATACATTTAGATACACGTTGTATGTAACGCCAGGCTATTCGTTGTTTGCGCCAAATGCCATAACCGTGAATGGTGACCTTATCAACGATGAGTGGAAACCAAAGGGCGTGGGTGTCATTGACTATGACGTGGTAATCGTTGACCGCTGGGGCCAACAGGTATTCCACTCCAATGACATAAACCAAGCATGGAAAGGTGACTACAATGGCAATGGCGTGAAAGTGCCGGAAGGGGTATATGTATATGTCATAAAAGCAGGAAACTTCGCCAATACTGACTTTACCTCCCTGAAAGGACAGATAACGGTTCTGCGATAAAGGTACTCAACAGTAGGAATAGAGCTCAGTAAAAATGGGAAACCAAATTGCTTGCTTTTGGCCCTTATTTAGCCGGGCTTGTCCATTGGCTGTTCTTTACCCTGAAACGGTAATCGAGCAGCGCATCTTCTTCCGCATAGGATACATTCACCCTGGGGCTTTCGATGATTTCTGAATCAGGGAAGGAAATACCTCGTTCTTCTACCCATATTTCATCTTCCAATAAGCTGAAATTGTTCTGCGCCCTGGATATACCGAGGGCCTGGCTAAGGACACCTGGCCCGCCAGTAAGCTTTCTTTCTGCCATGGACATCTTCCTTCTTTCCAGCATCATCTCTATTCCATCGGTAGGCTCTATGGCACGGATAAGAACGGCATGGGGTACGTTACCAATATTGGTGATGATATTGAACAGATTATAAAAGCCATAGATCAAATACACATAGGCAACGCCGCCTTCTTCGTACATCACTTTGGTACGGTCGGTTCGTTTATGGCCAAAAGCATGGGAAGCTTTGTCAACGGCACCCGCATATGCCTCTGTCTCCACGATCATCCCGCCTGTTATCCCTTGGCCATTGATATTGGTGACCAGGAATTTGCCCAGCAGTTCGCGGGCAATAAGCACCACATCATCTCGGGTATAAAAGGAAATGGGAAGTTTGGGGTACAAAGCCAATTGTTTTTGGGTCAGGAGGCCTGAGCTACACGTAATACAGATGGTTTCGCGCTCAATACATGCCAATCTGTAAGTTTGATAGAATAACCGTCAAATTCGGGTACCACATTGGCTTGGTCAAGTTTCAAACAATATTCAATGTCTTTCTCTATTTTCAGGTGCCCAAGCCTTTTACGGTGGGAGGATTTATCTAAGAAGCCGTGAATATCCGGCCCGGCAGCCCTATAGAGCTCCGCTGCAGAAATGGCACTGTCGCAATCCGTTTCAAAGCCATATTTACCCATCAGCATTTCCACCAGTGCACCCGCACAAAGGGTGTCTTCCATACTGAACCTCGATTTCCAACCGGCACAAAGCAGCAATACGTTGGCACGTTCCTCAGCCAGCCGCGAAGCCACTGCAGAGATATTGGTAAAAGCACCCGCAAATGTCTTTTTGGCATGGCGTACCTGCAACATGGCATTGGTACAATTGGAGGTGGTAAGCACCACTGATTTGCCCCGAAGGTTTTCGGACATGAAGGCAAAGGGTGAATTGCCGAAATCGAACCCGTCCACTATTTCGCCTTTTCGCTCAGCAGCCGTGATAAAACCCCGGTGTTTGTAATCCAATGCATCTTCAATGTCCCTTACCGGGATGATTTCTTTCACCCCGTATTGCATGGCCGTGATAATGGCACTGGTGGCCCTGAAAACATCTATCACCACCACTATCTTGTTGTCCACATCAAAGTGCGGCAACAATGCCGGGCTGAAACAAACCTCTATGTTTTTTGGGATTTCTATGGTTTCCGTGTTTATGATAATCTATTGAACCTGATAAAACGGCATCTTCACAACGCGGGCCTCGGCCATTTTGTTTCGAATGCTGATAGACAGTTGTGTGCCCACTTTTGCAAAAGCAGCATCCACATAGCCCATGGCGATTGGTTTGCCCAAGCTCGGTGCCATGGTACCTGAAGTCACTTCACCCACTTTGATCTCACCCGACATATCGAATATTTCAAAATGCTGGCGTGGGATCACTTTATCTGATAGTTCCAGCCCTACCAGTTTCCTTTTAGGGCCGTCTTTTTTCTGGGCTTCGAATATGTCCTTGTTCACAAAATCCTTGTTGAACTTGGTGATCCAACCCAGTCCGGCTTCGATTGGAGAAGTGGTATCATCAATGTCATGGCCGTATAGGCAGAATCCCATTTCCAACCTCAGTGTGTCCCGACAACCCAACCCTGCAGGTTTGATGCCCGAATCCTTGCCAGCTTCGAACACGGCATTCCAGATATGCACCGCATCTTCGTTCTTGCAATAGATCTCAAACCCACCAGAACCGGTATAGCCCGTAGCAGAGATGATGATATTGGGCAAGCCAGCGAAAGTGCCTATCTTGAAATGATAATAGGGGATATCGGAAAGGTTAACGTCTGTCAATTTTTGAAGGGCAGCGGTCGTTTTGGGCCCTTGGATGGCCAATAGGGACATGGTGCTTGAGATATTGTTCAGCTTGCAGCCAAACTTTTCGTTGTGCTTGCTGATTGAGTCAAAATCCTTATCAATATTGGAAGCGTTCACCACCAGGAAATACTTGTCATCGGCCATTTTGTACACGAGCAAGTCATCCACAATACCTCCGTTGCCATTGGGCATACAGCTATATTGCACGCGGCCATCGTAGAGCGAAGCAACATCATTGGTAGTGACATATTGCAACAAAGCCAATGCATTGGGGCCTTCCACTTCAAACTCGCCCATGTGGCTTACATCAAACACACCGATGTTTTCGCGCACATTCAAGTGCTCATCATTGATGCCCGAGTAAGAAACCGGCATGTCGAAACCTGCAAAAGGCACCATTTTGGCACCCAATTGAACGTGAATATCGTATAAAGCTGTTTTTTCCATAGTGCTATGTGGGGTTAAGCCGCAAAGATAGGCAGCCCTTGGCAGAAGATGAAATTTTTGTGGCTTACCTGAGGCAATGGTTGGATGGCCTGCCAAAGTTGGTTTACTTTGCCTAGGCAGCCTCCTGATCTTACCCCAAATGGGCAGGCTTTTGCCTTTACATGCCTTTACACTTTTTTTCAGCAATTTTAGACAAATATATTTATTATCAATGGTTTACGTCTTTACACTTTGCCAAAAAGCCCAAAAAGTGTAAAGGCACTTTGAAGGAGGTATATTGCTTGGTTTCGGGTACATGGCCATGCCGCTCGCTATTCGGAAAACCGCGATTGCAGGCGTTGGCATTGATCTATTGTTTTTGCAATGTTAAAAAAAAATCAAAATCATAACGCTTTTATAGTCAGTATATTATCACCTAACTTGCTGATCGATATCAATAGATAACAATAAAAAAGCAATCCAGTTAGCTGGAAAGGGCGATTTGTTCGTTCGATGTGTGTAAGACATACATAGAAAATGTATACGGTCAAGCACGATCTTTGACCAAAGATCACAACAAAAAAAAGAGCAAGGCGAGTTGCACGATTGCACCCGAACCGCAATACTACGTATAATTTAGCATATTTCCAAATTATATGGCATATTTATTTTGAACAGGGCGTGTTATGTGGATATTTGAGTAAGTTTGTGGATAGAATCATAGAAGACAATGCAGCTACACGTAGAAAATTTGGGGGTGATCAAGAGCGGGGATATTGACCTGGATAAAAACCTGATCATTTTGGCTGGACCTAACAACTCTGGGAAGTCTTATCTAGCATATTTGGTGCATGGCATTGAATCGCTATTCTCATTGTCGGGAATTTTAAAGCCTTTTTCACAAGAGGCTGTTTTTTTCAAGCGAATTCAAGATATGGTTACAAGTCCGCCTATCTTGACAAATTCAGAATTAGTCAAAACAGAAATCATCAGATCAGAGCTAACAAACAACTTTGAGTCAATATTAAAATTGTTGAATTTCCAAATTGAGAACGCAGCATCACTCATATTTGCTTCAAACGCAATAAAGCCCAAAGTTACTGTGGCAACTTCGGCCAATAGTAAAAAAATTTCAGGTTTGAATTATTTCGAAGACACCAATATAGAATTCCGACATGAAATCTTGAGCCATTTTGTACGTGTAAACTTTGAGGAAATTCTTGGATTTCAAAGCGTGTTCTTTTATCCTGCTGAAAGAACTGCACTCAACATGCTCGGTAAAGAAGTTTACAAGGAAAAAACCATGCAAAGTGAGATCATTGGGCAAAAGATCCTTGCGGGGGGGGATTTAAATGATATTAAGGCAACCTTACTGCCAAGATATTCTCTCGCTATTCGGGACTATCTTTTTTTTGTAAATGACCTCGACAAATTGTCACAAAATACACGACAATTTTCTGCCTTTGCCGAAGAGATTGAACAAATGCTGTTGAAGGGGAAAGTTTCTGTCAATGAATACGGTGATATTAAGTACACACCCACTGGGAGCCACTCTGAACTTGATATGCATGTATCCTCTTCTTTGGTCAAATCATTATCAGGATTAGTTTTGTATTTCAGGCATTTGGCACAAGTAGGTGATTTTATTATTATAGATGAGCCCGAAATAAACTTGCACCCAGACAACCAAAGGATTTTTGCTCGGATTATCGTTAAGGCGGTTAATTTAGGTTTTAGAGTTATGCTTAGTACACATAGCGACTATATCACCAGAGAGCTCAACAATCTTATTATGCTCGGCAGCCAAAGCAATGACAAAACAAAAGACTTGACAGAAAGATATGCCTACGCAAACGATGAACTCTTACAGGCCGAGCAGGTGGGGGTATATATATTTGATAAGGGTACAATATGCGAAGAGAAAGTAACCGAGAAGGGGTTTGCCATCCGCGAAATTGACAAAATCATCATGGAGCAAAATATTGCTTCGGATGATATATACAACAGCTTAATCGAAATGCAAGATGAGGCTGATTAATAAAATCGATGAAATCATGCTGACTGATTTTAGGCATGTGCATTTTGAAAAAAGCGCAATTCTTTCTGAACCCATAGTAGGAAGCACTTGCTCGCCTGTAAATCTCATAGCCTCTAAAGGAGAAATGTTAATCTACCAAGTTGACAAAAAAATAATCCAGGGAAATCCAATTGAAAAATTTCCATATTTTAATGATGGACCTCCTAAGAAGATCCCTGACTATATCGCTTTCTATCAGCCAGAATCAGTATTATATATATTTGTATGTGAATTGAAATCTGACAACAAATCCGGGGCCTTGAATCAATTAAGCGCGGGAAAAATCTTGGCTAATTTCATCGTTGATACGGCACATCGTTGCTTAAATCACCAATGCCATGATAAGCATTCAATAAAGGGTTTGCTCTTTTCTAACGCTCCTCGAATTTACAAAAAGCCAGTTTTTGACGAAAAGCATGGAATAAAATTTGCAACACTCATGTGTGGCGATAAATATAGTGTGGACTCCTTCTGCCATTCTTGATTTTATCTACTCAAGTAATACCAATCACTCAATTTTGAAAGCCAAACTCATCTATGTATGCCAGCAATGCGGTGCCACCTCGGTGCAATGGAAAGGCAAATGCCCATCCTGCGGGGAATGGAACTCATTGATCGAGGAAATGACTCCGGAAAAGAACAGCCAGGCCATTGTGGCAGTGCCGTTTAAAGATGGCCAAATTGTGACCCTTGGCAGCCTGACACCGGAGGCAGTGGTCCGCCTACAAACTACTGACGAAGAGCTGAACCGCGTGTTGGGTGGGGGCATCGTACCGGGGTCGGTGATATTGCTGGGCGGCGAACCGGGCATAGGCAAATCTACCGTGATGCTGCAACTGGCCTTGCAGAACAAACATTTCAGGATACTATATGTCTCCGGTGAAGAAAGCCTGAACCAGATAAAGCTGCGCGCCAACCGAATAGGGCTAACCAATGACCAATGCTATCTCTTCCCAGAAACTACCTTGGAACAGATCATTGCGGCAGCTAAAAAAACCGACCCGGACATCATTATTATAGATTCGATACAGACAGTATCGGCTATGAACATTGATACGGCCCCGGGCAGCGTGACGCAGATACGCGAATGCACGGCTGAGCTGATCAACTATGCCAAGAAAAACGAAACCGCCGTGTTCCTCATCGGCCATATCACCAAAGACGGATATATCGCAGGGCCCAAGATCTTGGAACACATGGTGGATACGGTGCTGTATTTTGAAGGCGACCGCCACTACAATTACCGGATATTGCGCACCATGAAAAACAGGTTTGGCTCGGTGGCGGAAATCGGGATCTATGAAATGAGCGACCGAGGCCTGAAGCCGATCCTAAACCCATCGGAGATATTGCTCACCACCCGTGACGAAGCCCTCAGCGGTATTGCCATAGCGGCCATGTTGGAGGGGCTGAGGCCCATGTTGGTAGAAATACAAAGCCTTGTGAGCCCATCGCCCTTTTCTACGCCACAACGTACAGCAACAGGCTTTGATGCCAAAAGGCTTGCCATGCACCTGGCCGTGTTGGAAAAACGCTGCGGCCTGCGGATCTATGTAAATGACGTATTCTTGAACATAGCTGGCGGCCTCAAAGCCGAAGATCCCGCCATAGACCTGGCAGCCATAGCAGCCATGGCCTCATCGTTTCATGATATCCCCTTGCCAGCAGAAGCCTGTTTTGCCGGGGAAGTAGGATTATCGGGAGAAATAAGGCCGGTGTATCAAATAGAGCTTCGAATAGGCGAAGCGGAAAAACTGGGATTCAAAAAATTCTACCTTTCCTCCTACAATCAAAAATCCATTACCCGGAAATTCAAAAACATCGAGCTAATCTTTAGTGATACCGTGGAAAAGATGCTGGGGAAGATGTTTTAGAGCCTGTCTAAAAACATTATTAACTCACCTCATCCGTAATCCTTCTCCTTAAAGAGAAGGTCAATGGTAAGTTTTTAGAGATGTTATTTGTCAATAAAATAATATATAGCCTTTTATGCCGTTTTTTCGTTTTGTTTTGCTTACTTTGAACAAAGGTGCATTGGGAATATGCGGGCTGTTTTTGCTGTTTCTTTGGCTTGGCTGATGGGCATGTCGCTATACGCGAAGGCCTCGGTAAGTTTTTTGCCCGATGTAAGCTTTTGCCAGGGTGACAATATGATGCTGCATGGGCACCAAGGGCAGTTATCCTATCAATGGTACAATATCGCCCACCCAAGTATTGTCTTGGGAACAGATTCACTCTTGAAAATAAACGATGTAGCTGGTTCATCCACCGCACTCAAATTGTATGTGGTGACAAGGGACAGCAGCAAGGGGCCTTTTGACACTGCCTATATCAATGTAAAAATTTGGGCTTTTAGTCCGGGATATTCCGGCCAGACCGCTGTATGCAACGGTGCCAGGGCTATCTTTTATGGCAGTGGCGGAACTGACTACACTTGAAAAGTACCTGGACAGGCATCCTTTATGGCTGATAGCTTCAAGTTTGTGCCCAAAGCTCCGGAAAATATTGTCCTCACTATTTTAAATAAGAATTCAGGCTGTAGTAAAACGCTCACCATCCCCGTATATGTGTCGCCAGTTTCCATTACCTATCCTAGCTCCACGGCCTGTTCGGGGGTTGCGGTGAAGCTGCATGCCAAAACTGGCACCTCTTACCGGTGGTCTCCTTCCCTTGGGCTTAGCGATACCACCATACAAGACCCCATTGCAAACCCTGCTACCACCAGTTCCTATACCGTGCTCATCAAAGATTCAGGTTCCGGTTGCTACCGCTCCGATTTTGTTACCGTAGTCGTTGACTCAGGCTGCGTATGGCCCGGAGATGCGGACAGAGACCACTATGCCAATTTTTTGGATGTGTTGCAATTGGGCCTGGGCTACGGGCAAACCGGCCCGCCAAGGGTGCCTGATTCTACAGACTGGAACCACTATGGGGCTCCCAACTGGGCA